>Ga0307507_10009739_pt1 | contig 12689 bp, 11 predicted proteins | sample 7_EM_MG_FD_207223 | JGI IMG/M metagenome (GOLD analysis project Ga0307507, IMG submission 207223) | Populus trichocarpa ectomycorrhiza microbial communities from riparian zone in the Pacific Northwest, United States - 7_EM | ecosystem: Host-associated > Plants > Roots > Unclassified | place... | reverse complement strand
GGGAGATGTTCGTGCTTGCTATTTGTCATGGCAGCAGGAACATTGAGTTGGGGGAGGGTCTTTGCATTGTCGATATAAAGCCTTTCCTTCCCCGTAGATGAGAAGAAGGAGCGGACAAGATACGAATCTAAAATCTACAGACTTTACTCCCTAGACTTCGTTTCTTTCCCTTCCCCGCTCTCTTGTTTTTCCTATTCCGCACTTGATAATAGTAATGATGTTGGGAATCTTGTCTCGCACTAGGATAGTTAAGCTTCCACCAGTTTCGTTAAATATGGAAGCAATCGTGCAAGAATCTATAGTGTATCGGAGGCGGGGAAGGGTTAGCAGGGTGAGGTGGATTGAGGGTTGGGAGATGCCCACAGTGTGGCGATTGAGCGGATAACAGCACGGCACGGGGACAAATCACGTCTCGGGATGGAAGCTTTGATGTGGATCAGTTATGCTGATCAGCCGTTGCGGACCGATGGCCGCTATCAAGGGCTTCCTACTCCGGATAAGGAGACATTAATTGTGCGACTGATCCTCTTTACTCTCTAGAAGTATCTTTCCGCCTATCCTAACATCTTCAGTAGGTCTAACTCGGCAAAGGGAGAGATCTGCTTAACCTTTTGAATTCCCAACGGGTCGAGGCCCTTCAGTAAATCACACCCCCGACATCCGAGGCGCGTCTTTCCTAAAATTTTGTTCGATACACCAGGGGGTTTATGCGAAAAGGGAATCTTCAGACTACGGAACGTCACTTGAGCTACAGCTACTACAGGAATCCGATAGCCACATATCGGCCAAATCACTTTTAGAGCGAGCAGCGTGTTTGGAGGATATTGGCACTGGCTTCTCCTTCAGTCGACTACATTGCGCATCGTTTTTCAGAATTGGTAAGGTAGTAGCTGTTTTGATAGACGTCGGGTGTCGGCTGGGAAGATGTTGGGGGGGCTCTGCCTGCACGAGCTGCACAAAATGGGCGCGCGAGAAAATGCAAAAATACTACTCGGACAAGGAGAGATTAATTTCCACAAGCTAGGCATTGAGGACAAAGACCTCGCATGATTAGCGCTACTTATTAACTTGAGGAAGTGGTGGGGATGCAGCTCGGGTAAAATGGGGCCACAACCAGATATAGGCGGTGGAACACTGCTCAAGTCGACCCTAACAGGCTAGATAATCGAGGCCGAATGCCCCTTATGCGTGTAACTATGCTTCGCCACGATTTGGTGATAGCGCTACTACAGCCTCACACTTGACTAAAACCCTGTTGAAAATATTCGATGCGGAGGTAATGATTAATGGTGAGTTTTACTCAGCGGAGTCGAAGAGCTGAAGTGGAGACAAATTTTATATTGTGCGGAGGTGAAAATCATAATTGATTGTGTAGAGTCGAAGAAAGGAAAGACTTGAGGGAAGAAGTGAAGTGAAAGAAAGGAGTTAAGAGAGAGAAAGAACAGGAAGGAAAGAGAGAGAAACAGACAGGGGTGTGAAAACATTTCATTGCTTGCGTGTCTTTTGACCGGTGTATACGCGTACCAGTGCGACCTTGTAGTGTGGGCACAACATTGCAATTTCCAACAAACCCCTGTGCAGCCTAGTCGAGCGAGAACTCGCGAGTTCCCGTCCACGAGCCCAGCAGAGTCTGGCTGGTGGAGCGAAATTGGTCTGTTATTGTGAGAAGGTTCAATTTTTAATGCTTGCAGTTTCTATCCTGGCCCATTTTAATCTTCCGTCAGCTGCAAATTCTTCACCGGACCCTTTGTTTTTTCTTGTCCCGTTTTTTTCCTGCTCTTTCTTTTCTCTCCCGAACGATAGATAAACTATATGTGTGATGTTTTTCAGATAGAGGAAATGTAGACAATGGTAGCGAAAGGGTTCATCCATTCGGTCGATCAGATCTCAGAGTGGAGATAAGCAGAGGCGAAATCACGAAAAATCACTCATCCAGCTCTCTTCTCCAGCTCTCCCTGGTGGAAATAGCCGCACTTGGTGTGGGAAATTCCCTCACTCTTTAGGAATAGCGGTATGTTGTGAGGGACACGCAAGCCCCGAAAGTTTTTTCTTATTTCTTTGCTTTCCCTCTTGTCCCTTCTTGGCCTTGGCCTTCCTTCCTGCACTTTACTTATTCCTCATGACTTTCCTTTCCATCTACTCAACGGAAGAAATGAATTTCTTCACCGCTTGATGCAAAATTTCTGCGTTCACTTAGGCCGCTTTACTCCGCTGCGTAAAACTTTCCTCGCTGATCACGACCTCCTCTTCGATTATTTTCAAAAGCCCCGGTTGGAAATTCCAGCGCCTGGTGGCAGCAGTACGCGTATGCACGTACTCATGAGACACTCAAGCGTTGAAGATTTTTCTTCTCTTATTTCTTGTCCTTCCTTTCCTTTCCTTTCCTTTCATTTCCCAAACTATCTCACATCTCCTTAACCGCTTCAATCTAAATTGCTCTCGTTCACTTGAACTTCCCCGCTTCACTCCGTTAAATTCTTCGGTCGGATCATTACCTCCATTTGCAACACCTCCATTTACAACCGTCTCCCGCAGTCCAGGGTCCCGCCCGGCCGTCCCTTGGCACAGTCTACAATCACACACTACCCATGAAAGGCGCTCTCTCACCTTATAGGGCCCGCCATCAGAGCCAAAGAGGGCCATCATAGGATTTCGCTGCACTAGACAGACCGCTAGAGCAGGTCTAAGTTAGTCTCGTCTGGTGCTCTTGGCAGTTTCCCCGCCTGGCCTCGTGGGGCCCCCAGATTGTTCGGAACACTGTATGTATCTGGCCCAGCTAGACGTTAACATCTACTAACTTCGATTCAGATATACCCGTGCCAGCCACAACCCCAACTGCACTTCCTAACGCACATCCTTGGTACCGTGGGATCACCAACCTGTTTAGACAGTACCCCGACCATCAACTCCACCAACCCAGTGCTGCTTTCGTCTTCGTTTCCGGTGGCTGGACTCTTTTGGACTGGAAATTGGACTGATGCCCAACAGAATTCGGCCGTTGGTGAACAAGCTTGTACACTTTGCATACATGTATGTGTTGTGTATATTTGCTATATATTTTAGGCACTCATCAAGCAAGTCTTCTACAATGGGGTAGCATAGGGATGGGGGTATAGTTTGTTTTTCCACATCACGAGATAGCGTAGTACGATGGGGATGTTGCTATAGGATTCTAGAACTACGTAGTTTTCATAGTGGCTACGATTAAGTTTCTGTTTGTTAGTGAAAAGCACTATGTTAATGCGGATTTGTGCAGAGAGACCAATATGATGTCAACACAAGGTGACCACAAATCTTGGTAATCTAGTTCGCCAATTTCCCCCAGTGATTTGTAAACTGTACTCAAAACTGTCCGGTCGATCTGTCTTGGGGCAGGGCTGGGCAGAGTATAATCTGAGCCCGTATCTTCGGAGGTGCCAGGGGGAACTATGCCCGGGAATAGTAAGATCGGACGGGTTATGGGGGACTACCACCTTACAGCATAAGATTCTGTGAACTAAAAGGGCTTGGTTAGACTTTGTATTTTAGCCACTGCTGCAGTGTTTTCAAAATTGCCTTTGCACTCTCATCAATGATTTTTTATTTATATATTTTTTTATAAACTCAAGCCTGCTCGTTTATCAAAACTGCTCAAGGGTGATAGAAGAGGATAGGGCTAGACCTAGTGACCACTTAGCACAACACGACAGAGGCTGGAGCTGATGTAGACTGTAAGATCCCGTTAAAACCCGATGAACTCCCTCCACCCAAGCATAAATCTAAAAATCACTCGAAACCAATCATCACCGGATTGTTGCGGGTATTATTTTTTTTCGACGATGATTGCGTTCCATAAAAACTCATGCTGTTTTGTCCCTCAGTATAAGTTAGGTGGGCCCGTCTATCGGCAAACATTACTTCCTATAGGGTTTTTCGTGTTGTTTCTAGTTTTCTCCAATCTTATTTCTTCCCTATATTCTTAAAAAATCTAATGATAACGGTAAAAATAACTGTCAAACAAATGTGGTGGAACTTTTTTTCTTTTCTCCTCTGTCTCTCTTCTTTAGATACTCGGGGGTGAAGCATTGTATTGTTCTATTTTGATGTTGTGCTGTAAAAACTCGATAGATTCAGCATCGGAGGTGAGGCCCCTAGCCCCCGGAATCCTAGATGAAACAACTTCAGAGGGGAGAGTATTTTCCAGACTGGGTATAGCTTATTTAAGTTGAGCCCGCCAGATATTTTAACTAGTATTCGTAATTTTGTTGACCTGCTTTGTTGAGCCTATCGCGGTTAGTACGGCGCTTGCCGATGGTGATGAGAGGTTAAGTCTGCCGGAGTAGGTTTGTCTTGGCTTGGATATTCCCGCTGATATGTTGGGTTTGAAGGGACAGGGAGGAGGATTCTCTTTGTTCATGCCCGTGAACGGGCGGTTTATTCGGAGTATCATACTGTAGATAGCCGTTTTCTGGGCGGACATTGGGGGGGTTTCTACATGTGCGGGTGGTATATATCCAATCAGACCTCCACTTTTCTAGAAATAGCAAATTTTAGAATAAACACAATGTCATGGCGGTATTTTAGAAATAGACGGGGGGAACTCTAGTGTAGCCTTTCGGGGATTGGTCGCTCAAAGTGCTTTCCCGCCGATCTCACGACCCGTACCGCAAAAACCCTTTAAATCCACCATGGGAGATCTCAAACTGAAATTGTATCTAAAGTACAATAGGCTTAGCTGGGTAGGTTAGCGAAATAATCTTTTGTTTTGAATTGCGAAGGAGCTCGCATAGTAACCGTAATAATGACGTTGTTTCATCCGTTCGAGTCACTCAGCTAAACTTTCTTTCCGTACTACGTGTCTAGAATCTTGCTTTAAAACCAGCACACCCGGGACACCGGCCAATCGCACCTAATCACACCTCCTCAACAGTCCAACAGACAGCGGAAGATGACTCAATATATCATCAATAGTAACGACTGCGGCAACACTACGACCTCTTTTTACAATGCGTGTAAAAACTGTAGCGATGCCGATGATCGGTCTCAAATCCTAGCCTGGCTATCACCCCTGGAGCCAAACGCACAGCATCGGGGGATTCGGGAGCGCCGTGTTGATGATGTCGGGGAATGGCTTATCCAGAGCGAGGAATTTAGGAGATGGTGCGGACTGGGCGGGGAAAGTGAAGGCAATAATCCAGTTTTGTTTGGCTATGGAAACCCGGGGGTTGGCAAGACATTTATCAGGTAATAAGGATTAGCCTCCCGGGAAAGAATGAGTTTAACCTGTGCTGACAAGCTGCGAGGATAGTTCTCTAGTAGTAGACAAGTTGTGCGATCAGAGCAGAGGACAAAATACCTCGGTAGGATGTTTCTACTTCGACTTCGAGGTCCGGAGGGATCGGTCTGCGGCTAGTATGCTGGGTTCCTTACTGAGGCAGGTGGTTAGCGGAATGGAAAGTATTCCGGAAGAAATATCGCGTGCCTTTCAAGAGCAGAAAACGACCATTGGTGGACGCAGACTACAACTCCCGGATGTCGTGAAAATGCTGCAGCTCATCACATCTTCACAACGCACATTCATGTGCATCGATGCTCTGGACGAGTGCGCAAGAGCGCAACGATTTAAGCTCATTGGTTCGCTCAACGAAATCTTGGACAAGTCCCCGCGCACGCGAATATTCCTAACTGGAAGGCCACATATCCGGGCCGAGGTCGAAAAGGGTCTCAATCAGCGAGTGGCAAGTGTATGTATAACCCCCACCAGAGGCGATATCACCAGATACCTTCATGCTAGGTTAGATGAGGACGAAACACCAGATGCCATGGACGAGAGTCTGGAGGCCGACATTCTCGAGAAGATTCTCGAAAAGAATATCTTGGAAGCGTGCGTATAGGAAATCATGTTGAGAATTCCACCCCACGTTATCCGCTAATAAATGTATTTAGGTTTCAGCTCGCTTCCTTATATATTGAGCCGATCTTGCGAGAATGGACAATCTATCGGAGACGAAAAAAGCTCAGCAAAATGACCGAGGAATTGGATTTGAGAAATGTTTACGGCTCGACTATCAAACGGATAAAGGCGCAGGATAGGGATAAATGGGAGCTCGGGATGGCAGCTTTGATGTGGATTATTTATGCAGAACGACCGCTAAGAGTCGATGAGCTCTGCCACGCCCTAGCAGTCGAGATAGGCTCTGCTGATTTCAATGCCGAAAATGTCCCTTCGATATCCACAGTGGTGGGCTGCTGCCAAGGGCTTATTGCTGTGGATGAGGATACATCAACAGTCCGATTGATCAACGTTACGCTCCAAGAGTATTTTTCCTCCGATCCCGAGGTTTTCCTTGTCCATGAACCTCACTGGGAAATGGCAGAGATCTGCTTGACCTATCTCAATTCTCAACAAGTCAAGGACTTTTCAACCGCTCCCTCTCCTGACACTCATGACACACCCTTCCTAGAATATTGTTCCTTATACTGGGGTGTCCATGCAAAAAGGAGACCATTGACCCGCGTGGCGTCACTTGCGCTGAAGCTACTTCAAGAATATGATGGCCACGTGTCTGCTGGGTTGCTGTTAAAACAAGTAAAAAATCTGGACCTTAGCAGTTTTGGACCCAATTTCCGATTCAGTGGGCTACACTGCGCTTCGTTCTTTGGAATTGTCGAGCTTGTAGCCGCTTTGACAGAGATGGGGTGTTGTGATATCAATGGGCGAGATTTCGGGGGACATACTCCGCTTTCATGGGCTGCCCGTAATGGACATGCAGATGTGGTAAAATTTCTACTTGAGCAGAAAGGGGTCAACCCTGACATGTCAAATAATTACGGCCTAACACCGCTCTCGTATGCTATTCAGTATGGACATGAAAGAGTGGAGAAAATACTGCTTGGGAGAGAAGAGGCCAACCCCGGCAAACTGGATTATTGCGAGAAAACACCGCGCTCGTGTGCTACTCAGAATGGATGTGAGGGAGTGGTGGACGTGCTGCGTGGGGGTGAAGTGGTTAATAAAAACATACCTGATGATGGCATTCAAACACTCCTCTCGTATGCTGCTCGGCATGGACATGAAGGAGTGGTGAAAATACTGCTCGGGCGAGAAGAGGTTAGCCCCAACAAACCAGACAATAGCGGCCGGACACCACTCTCGTATGCTACTCAAAATGGACATGAAGGAGTGGTGAGCATCCTCCTCGGGCGCGAAGAGGTTGGCAATGATATACCTGATAATGATTTTCAAACGCTCCTGTCGTATGCTGCTCGGCATGGACATGAAAGAGTGGTGAAAATACTGCTCGGGCAAGAAGAGGTTAACCCCGACAAACCAGACAATGACGGCCGGACACCACTCTCGTATGCTGCTCAGAATGGACATGAAGGAGTGGTGAACATGCTGCTCGAGCGAGAAGAGGTCAACCCCGACAAACCAGATAATGGCGGGAAAACGCCCCTCGCGTATTCTGCCCAGTATGAATGTGAGAGAGTGGTGAAAATACTGCTCGGGCGAAAAGAGGTCAACCCCGACAAACCTGATAATAGCAATCAAACCCCCCTTTCGTATGCTGCTCAGTATGGATGTGAGGGAGTGGTGGAAATACTGCTCGAGCGAGAAGGGGTCAACCCGGACAAACCTGATAATGAAGGTCGGACACCGCTCTCATATGCCGCTCGGTGTGGAAATAAGGCAGCGGTGAAACTACTACTCGGGCGAGAAGAGGTCGACCCTGACAAACGTGATTATTACGGTCGGACACCGCTCTTGTATGCTGCTCTGTATGGGCATGGAGGTGTGGCGGAAATACTGCTCGGGCGAGAAGGGGTCACCCCCGACAAATTTGATAATTACCACCAAACACCGCTCCAGTATGCTGCCCGCTATGGATATGAGAGAGTGGTGAAGGTGCTGCTCGGGCGAGAAGGGGTCAACTCCGAAAGGCGTGACTATATGGGCCGAACACCGCTCATGGTGGCATCTGGGCAGGGCCATGAGAGGGTGGTCGCGCTGCTACGGTCTTACGAAGAAGTAACCCCCAAACGGTTAAGACTTTTAGGAAGGTTCCCTATCCGCAACACTACTACAACACTGGATGTTTGAATCGGGAGAGTTTTTGTTTGGAGGCAGTTTGGCGATATGGGAGTTGAAGCGATAGTATGTATGAAGGGGAGGTTAGGTGCAGCAGACATGCTTTGGAAAGATGCAGGAACTCGCGCTAGGGAGTGCTGAAGGTTTGGGACTAAGGTTAGCTAAATGCTGGAACGAACGAGTGTCACACTGTGATGGTAGCAAAACAGGCGAATGTATCAGGAATGTTCGGAATGGGAAAGACCAGGGAAACTCGGTAAGTAGGGGGAACAGAGTCAAGGGATTAAGGGACGAAATGCGTCGGAAGTTCGAGTGTTTGGAAAGAAAGAAAGAGAAAATGATGGAGCGGAAGCGGGGGACTTGGACGAGGGTGAAGAAAAAGGGTTTCATGTAGTCAAGTTTTCTGTATATAATTTATTGGACACCGCTGGAGATGCAGAAAGAGTGAGGACCGCAAGGCACTCGATACTGACCATGGCCTATTTTTATGACAAGGGCCATCTGAAGCCTCAGTGACACCACCATTCCCTCCGTTTCGCAGCATGTGGCTTATGAAAGATGTTGTCCCCGCGCTCGAAGGAAATTACATAGGATTGGGGCCCGCACATGTGTTACACCCTTACGAAACTCCCTGCCCAGGTTATTCTAGGGAGGATTTACAAGTTTCTTTTTACGAAGCACGGTAGTGTCGGGTGCATGGGGTGAAATAATTTTATAATTTGCTATAATGTTCAATGTATAACTTTTAGATTTTTATTCTACAAGTAGCATATTAAATGTTCGTTTAGTAATAGATTTTTCTCTGCGCCCTTTTTTCTTCTTCCTGCTACTGTTTGTTTTCCATTTCTCACCTCTACCCTCTTCCTTGAGTGATTCAACAACTGGAATAGGTAACCTGTATATTCTGGGGGGGTTTTATTTTTTGCCTTTTTCTCACCTTTTTTTTGATAAAGGAAAAACGGTGTACGGTAGCGCGAGCATTCTTGAGGCGATTTTGAACTATCGTACCTAAGCTAGCACCAATCACCGAGCACCGATTACGGCTCTCATTCCGTAGAGGCCACGCTAAGAGCGCTGAATACACTCCACCCGGATCGTAATCGTGGCGGGGCCGGCGGGAAAGGGAATTCCGGGGCTACCTGCTGAATGGATAGTTCACGGTACAGAGCTCTTTGTTTATCACTCCGGGTGTAGGAGGGGGGCCAAGGGATCACAGAGCTGTACTTTGATATCAGGGGGGGGGAAAAGTGAGATCAATGGTGGCTTCTCTCTCTTTTTGTGTCGGATGAAATTATTGCGGTGGTGTCGTGAATTTTATAGGGTTAGGGTCTTTTCTTCGGGAGTGTTGGAAGACTGGATACCTCTTGACCGCTGAAGCTGCAGCTGTTGTCGGTGCCTCGGTTCGCAATGGAGGTTTATACACAAGGTTTAAGAGTAAAGTTCTCTCTCCCAGGACATGAGCGAAAAGGAACAGGTTCAAGCTTAGGAAACGGGCAGAACCTCGGGAGAGAAAGAGGATGCACAGTACAGTCACATGCCAGTATCCAAGATGGCGAAATTTGACTCATCGCACCTAGGACAATGTGGTATCGGGGACAGCAGCGCGACGTAGAGGGTATTGTTTAGAAAATAAATAAAGAAGAGTCATACCTATTCTCTTGAGAGGCTTTATCTCAGCAGATACAGAATTTAGACTGGTATGCGGGCCATCTGGAGAGAGTCCCTGTATTTTTTCTTGTAGCGAGCCGACACCTTTTGAGAATGGGCTTCTTGTATGGAAAATTTAGCGGGGACACGTTTTTTTGTCGCTAAGATCGCGTCCATCTGCTCGCCAAAAAAAAAGTCTGTCCCCGACCTTTACCTACATAGGAGCGCAGCTCAAAACTGGGCTTTGCTCATTACAACAGGTGGCGTCTAGTGGAGGACTTCCCGCAAGAATCAGGAAAATCTAGAAGCTAGAAAAAGATTGAGAATATAATCTTATTCGCATAGCAGCGTTGGGTTTCTAAATGTCCAGATTTTCTCAATCCTATTGAAATGGTAAAGGAATGGAGGAGAAATCAGGCGATAGGTAATAGGACATGGCAATCATCACTAAGTGGTCGATTCTTAGTCTGTACGAGGGATTTGATATATATGGGGATTAAGTGATAAGAGAGGAGGTGGTGATGGGGGGAACACGGGGAAGATATAACAGCACAGAATGCCCACTTAACTTTTGTCTTTTTCGTAAGGAAATTTGTTGTGTTAACCAGCTATATAGTACGTTCTGTAGCGTGACTGCGAGGTACAGTTCCTTATACCGTAATAGCAGTTTAACAGTCACTAAGTATAGAGATTACATACTTAAACTTCGCTCAGTCCCCATGCTACTCGGGCACAGTACCAGGCAAATATCTGAAGGACCGAAAACTATTGCCTTCACCCGACCATAACTTCTATACGCAATACCAGACCTTTGATAGACAATACCAGTGCAATGTGTGGTTTGTTTGAGAAATCCTGGAGTCCTTAGAGCCTGTGTTTACTGACAGTGCATTATTATATTTTACAGGTATCCTTCAGGCTATATCCGAAATATCACTGAAAAATAAGCGTGCCCGTGAGGCGGAAATTGCTTACCAAAAATACTACACTGCCGAGACAGCACGCCTCCGTGCCGAGCTTGCCTACGAGCTCCAACGCAATAAAGACCTAGCCCTTAGAGTCGCCCAGATGAAAACAAAGAAACCGGGTACTGGGCCAATATCGCCCTGAGCGCCTTTTCCATCGGCTATGAAGAGTTGGGTTGTTGTGAACTTTAGTTTTCCTGTATTTATTTGTTTCGTTGAATGAACTTGGAATTTGTTTTAAAGGCCCTATGTCGGATTACCACTGTAGCGAATTGCGAAGTATCATAGGTTATTACTGCTTCAAACTCAGTATAGTACGGCAAGTTCATCATCAAATGATCTCTCGATTGCTAAATTTTGGAAGGTTCTAAATCTAAACTACACCCCATCTCCCCTAGTTCAGACTATTTTCAGATTCACAGAAAGTCCAGAACTGGTGGGGCTCGGAGGCGGACTCTTTTTTTTGGCGAGTAAGCCATTCACCTTAGGAGCTAGGTCGCAACGGCAGTTGTCTGATGGATTTTATTGGCTAAAACATCCGAGGATGAGCGATTGAATAATACGAGTAGGAACTGGCAGTGCAAACTGACGCTATGAGCAAGTCACGCAGTAACCGTAGTAATGACGTAGTTTCCCCCATTCGAGGGGTTTAACTGGACTCTCCATCCGTGACGCGTACAGTCGTGTCTGAAAAGTTTTCGTACATCCTCCTTCTCTCCTACAACCACAACGATTGAAATTTCAACTCCATGTGAGTAGTCATTTTATCACCGTGGACCGGTAAGGATCCTTGTTTCCAATCTCACGATGGCTTCAAGTTCAACAATTCCTCTTCTGAGGTTTCGTTCCTTTTGATTAGAATAATTCCTTCTGGAATTCTCTTTTCAATTCTATCGGCATGATCTTCTAAGATTATTTTCGAATTTTCTACAATCGGCGGATTTTGCACGCTTCATTACAATAGGCGAGCGGGAGGCAGTAGGACTCCACGATACGGTTTTCCTTGTTTTCAGAGAGAGAGTTTTTGGCGGGGGGTCCATTTGACCCCCAAAAATTTGGGTTAGGGGTGGGATTCCGGTTTGGTGTGGTAGGCGGCTGACGGGTTGGTGGTGGCGGTGTTGGCGGGCCAAACGCGTTGAACCGGGGGGTTAGGTTTCGGAGGAATTGTTGACCGGGTGTGTGGGGGTTGCCCTATTTGGGGTGACGCGAACAGTTTCCGGATCGGGAAGGGTACCTGTATTTCGGCTTTCGACGATTGCGACAGACCGCTCCGCTAAACATAGACCCTCGTGCCCGACCACGGCCTAACACGCGGCGCATATACAGCTGGTGCAGTATGGACTAACAGGAATTTAGTGGCTTTTTTATCGTTTCGACGTTTTCGGATTTCGGTTACAGGTAGCGCCTACGTGTAGATGGAAAGGATTCGGGTGGAGGAAAACATACTTTTGTCGGGGTGTGTTTGAGGTCGGGGATGGTCCACGAGATCCATTGCAAGTTTCGTGGTCCATGGCGCCGGTCGGGAGGTGGTAGTTTAGGTTTCTTTTATTTCACCGCGGGAGGCTTGGTCGTGGAAGACCTGGGACCTGTAGGTCGGAGAGACAGCAGAGGTGGGGGTTGTTTATTTCTTTGGAGGAGATGATATGTTAAGCGGATTCTGGAAAGTGGCTCAAGTATTCGGTTAGTATTGCACATACGGTTTTCCCCAGATCGATCCAGTGCGTAGGCTTTCCGATGTTGGGGTTATGTCGCAGATGTAGGTTTTCGTGGTTTGCTATCGGGTTTTGGAGTTGCTTAGATGCCCTGTTCGGCCACGATGTAGAAGCCGGGTTTAGGCTCGGTGGAGTTCACCATAGCTTAGTTGTTCCGCCAGGAGAGTAGTAGTTGAATACAAAAAGTTTAACAATAACAATGTTTTCGTACAACCCCCGTCACCCCTACAACCACAACGATTGAAATTTCAACTCCATGTGAGCTGTCATTTTCGCACCGTGGACCGGTCAGGTTCC
>Ga0307507_10009738_pt1 | contig 12689 bp, 8 predicted proteins | sample 7_EM_MG_FD_207223 | JGI IMG/M metagenome (GOLD analysis project Ga0307507, IMG submission 207223) | Populus trichocarpa ectomycorrhiza microbial communities from riparian zone in the Pacific Northwest, United States - 7_EM | ecosystem: Host-associated > Plants > Roots > Unclassified | place... | reverse complement strand
GGGACAGTCAAGTTGATCTAAAGTCATCAGGTTAAATAATTTGTTCAAAAGTGTATCATTTTAGTTTTCTTTCTTTATCAAAAGCTGCTTAGGAATTAATATTACCATTGATTAGATTAGGAGTTAACTTGTCATCTGAATTTAACTAGATAAATATATAAAACAATTTAAAGTAAAACTCAGTTAAGAGAAGCTTTGGAACATCGAGCTAACTTATTAAGATCAATTGGGTTAAATAATTATAGTTATTAAATCCAGCCCAGCCCAATCTGATAAATTTACATGAGAAATCTGTTATTAGAAACTTTTTCAAGATTAAGTTTCTTGATAAATTAAAAAATATAATAATCTGATAAATTCTGGTTGACTCGAATAATTTTTTAGTAATTCGGTTAATTTGATTAAATTCAAATCAACTTCAAATAATTTTCTTCTAGGTTAATATAATTTATTTGGATTAAGAGTTTATTTGTTTTTGTATTTTAATAGTGTTTTTTTAAAAAAATTGATTTTTTTATTTTAAATTAATATTTTTTAGTGTTTTTAAGTTATTTTGATGTGCTAATATTAAAAATAGTTTTTAATAAATAAATAAATAATATTATTTTAATATATTTTAAAATAAAAACATTATACCATACTTTTTTAAAAAACAAAAAAACCTCCAACCTCGATAACTCGGATGATCAATACCCACAATTACTCTCCCGTGCTTCAACACAAACCCAACAGTCGCCATTCATTTTGGTCACTTACAACGGCTAAAATTTAATTGATGCGCTACCAAACGACAACAACTACAGTTTACCGTTGAAGTGGTGACACTCAAATACTCATTGCTTCCACCAAAAAGCAAAGCAAAGTGCCTCTTCTTTTTCTTCTCCTACTTTTCTAAAAAAACTGATGTCTTGAAGCTGTCAGGATGCCGATGATCACACCCTGACCAACCTTAACGTCTACTTCCCGGAGAGGAGCAGAGCTAGATAGATCTGATAAGGTGTTTGTTAGGGTTGAATCAAGAACATATTATTAATTAATGGCAGGAGACTGAACAGTGGGCTCTCAGGCAACAGTACCATGGCCTCACAGCCTAGTCTTTTTCTAGAAAAGGGACAAGCCATCGAGGCAAGATGAGATCAAATGGCATCCATTGATCAAGCAATTCCTGCGTGGAGGTAACGTGGAGTGGAACAGTGTGAAGTTTAGAGAGAAAGCAAGGAGAGACACGGAAAATAAGAAGCCACCCACACAGACACACACAGATCATGAGATATCGTAAAAGGAAGTGTCTGGGCACAGTACCAGATGGGACAAACGCATATGCGAGTGAGAAAGCTTGGAGGGCACATGACAGTATGACACAGCTTGAATCTAACCTAATGGCTTTTCCTTTTCGGGACCTACTTAACTCCATTATTTCTATGCTTGTGAAGTTTTAATTGATAAGCTCGTCCTTGTCATGCACTGATTTTACACACCCACGAATGTGGATGTTGGTGGCGGCTTTTTTATATTCTTTGGCTATGATCATGGGTTAAAAATTAACCATGAATAATTCTTCAAATATATATTAGCATTTGATCGATCATACCAACCCCTTATTTATGATCATGCCAACCTCTCATGTCATCTAGGAGTTAAAAGATCCAAGTGGCTCGTACGCACCTCTTATATTTCTTTTCTCAAGTGACGTTTTTTCAAGGTAAAACCCACTAAACCTATATCCCATGCATGTATATATTAAGAATTTTAAAAGGGTAGTTTTTAAATTTTATATATATATATATATATACAAGTCTTAACTTTACCACTAAATGATTTTTTATATTAATTTTATTCTTAGGTTTTAAAAAATTCTAGCTAATGACATCCTTTCATTTTTTGAGATTTTCCAACTATATTTTCATTTAAATTGTACTTTTTTAGGTAAAAAGATGTTATGTAATATAAAAAAATTAATTGTTTCTATTGATTCTTACAAAAATCTATTAAGAAGTCACAATAGTAAAATTAATATAAAAAATTGTTTGGATGCTTGAGACTATTAAAATAAAAATATAAAAATACATTAGACATTTATCTTTTTTTATATAAAAAAAAATTCAACAAGTTATCTAAACAAGTGATGTTGTTATCGGTTCGATTCAGTTTAGTTTTTAATAAAATAAAACAATCAAACTAAAATTTTATATATATTATATTCAAAATCAGACCAAAACAAAAATTGATTAAAACTGATCAGTTTCGGTTAAATCCAAAACAAAATCTGTTTATTGTATATGGGATTTTTTTTGTGGGGTATTTTATAAGCTATTTTATCTAGTTGCCCAATTTATTTAGGATTTTGTTGTGCTTTTTAAATTTTTGAGTAATCATAAAACTATTCACAACAAAATTCATTATGCCTCAATTCTTCGAGGCTAATACAGTACATCAGCTTTTTTTCTTCGTGGCATCTCCAATAACAAAGTTATTTAGAAGAGTCAAAAATAAAAATACTAATTATTAAACCAGGAATATTATGAGGTTACAATAGATAAATAGTCAAAAGAAAACTTCAATATATTGGTGAGTACAAGGAAAGTTGTTATAAGCATCTTGATCATGATCATGAATCCATATACTTTCTGGGCATTGGCTTATTTACCAGCATCGACAAGCTGGATGAGGAATATATATATGTTACAATTCAAAAGCAGAGTGATTACTAACTTAGCCCGTTTATTTTTGTATATCAAAAATGTTTTTTTAAAAAATAATTTTTTATTTTAAATTAATTATTTTTTTATTTGTATATCAAAATTAATTTTTAAAAAATAAAAAAAATATTTTAATATATTTTCAAACAAAAATACTTTAAAAAAAACACTACAAGCTCCTTATTTGTGATTTTATATCAATTTAAAAAATAACTTATTCATTTAGTTTCTTTCTAGGTTTTGTTTTTCCAGTTAATTTTCTCTAAATTGTTCGGTTATTTTTTTCATCACAAGTAGAGTTATTTTTAATATATATATATATATATATATCCATTAAAGTTGTTTAAAAAACATCCACAAAGTACATAAGTACATGGGCCAAGGGACAATATCGCTTGAGATCCTAATTTTCTTGTAAATTTAGAATAACATTATCAATTACAATTTACAAAGGTTCGGGTCCAATTATCCAATAAAAATAGGAAACTTTTTTTTTCAAAAAATGTAAGCATTCATTTCAGACAAAAAGGTTTTCTAAAATTGTAATAAAATTTATTGTTTTTTCTTTTATTGATAAAACAATTATTATTTTTTCTATTCTTATTCTCAAATATTTGAAACAAAAACCAGCAAATGATTTTAACCAAACATGAGGCACGGGACTAATCTGACTGAGCATTGATACTTGAAGGACTACTAGTGATTTTTATCCCACGATCATGTGTGCATTCTCTCGTAACTCCCAACAAAAATATCTGGATTTTGGACGCGTGGGTTCTCTGTACGGTTACGATGTGGATCACTAGGGACCCAATTGAGCTGGAGTTGGATTTCGGATCTGGCATCATAAAATAAAATAATAATAATAATTTCACTTTTTTTAGTTGTAGGATTGTCATTTTAGACGTCCCTTTCTCTGTCTCCTTCCCTGGAACTTGGTTACATAATAATTAAATAAATTATAACAATTAGGATTCAAATATGTTTTATTGAAAAAATTATTAATATAGTTAAATTGTTAGTTAAATAAATTGCAACTTAGTTACATAATGATTAAAATTGTAACTTGGTTACAATAGCAATTTCCTGAACCTCCAAGTTTCCCCTCGGGGCTGTCAGAAGAAGATACCAATTGCTAATTTACAACGCTAGTAAAGATAACCTGAAAGGCTTCACAGGAGGATTGAATGATTATCAAACCATCAACTTGTATGACTGGCACAATTTACTGGTAACTTATCCATGAAACATGCTCTGTCAAAAACCAAATCTAAAAATTAAACCCTTTTTTTTACCCCTTTCTTGTTGCAGAACCTGGGAGCTCAAGGCGCCATGATTCATGAACTTGTTTGGCAAATAACTAGAATGTCAATGTCATAGGTAGGGTTGTTAGGTAAGTTTTCCAGCTAGCAAAATGATTGACCAATTCAAACTATTTTCGTTTTGCAATCCCAGGCAAGGAATGTGGCCGCTGGATGGCATCTTTGGCACCATGGTCGGCGGAATGATATCACCGAATCAACTGCATTGTTGGAGAATATAAAATACATACACATCGTCTGATTTGATCTGCTATTTGGCTTGTATAATTTGATTGCTATGGCACCATGTACAAAGTAATAGCTTGAATTTCAAGGGATTTCCAGTTGAAAGTTTGCATCAATGGTAGTCCCTGTAACACTAGGCATGACCATGGCTAAAGCATAAAAGACACGCAACTAACGGAAACCTGTGAGGAAAATCTATCATTTCTCTTTAAATGACATGTCGTCAGGTGGATCCAGCTAGAGTGGAAAAGTCACAGGTGTAAAAATAGTATTGCTAAACCTACCACACGCTTCCCAACCAAACCTCAGAGAGCCATTCTGATACCTCAATCAAGTTTCTCCATGAAATCTTTCTGCTACAAAATTGAACCAGGTGCCATTATATGCTCTGATCAAGGAAGTTTTAAACTTAACATTTTTTTTTGTATATTCTGATGGGAGAAGAAGTAGGCGAATATTAAACGTCACAAGGTCAATTACAAACCAATCATCATAAATTTCTAACCTCAAAGACTCATCTCTATTCATTTGGAATCCTTTGTTAAGGCAGCTTGGCGTTCCTGACGGCAGCGTTCTCTCTAAAACAACAAATGCAAGACAAGTAAAAAACAAGAAGAGTGACAACAATCACCAAATATGATGTTCAACATGTCAAAAGAGATGTTTTTGTTCATTATTCTTTCAATATTTCAAAAGCTCACAAAGATATAAACAATGCTACTATAACAACTCATATGATTGATTAAAACTAAAATCAGCTCTTTACAAAGGAAACATTGTTTATAAAAGAGATTTTGCTCCACTTTGTAATTCCCAACACCACTTTGTGGACTAGCGTGCATGGTGCTACTGATTTAAGGATGTCTTCTTTTCTCTAAACTCCATGTTCAATCAATAAGCATTGGTAATACACGCTCAACATTTTATGATTTCATTTCAATAATTAACACAATAAATCGTTCTATCTACCAAGCTTTCATCTCACACTGATTTACAAATTAATGCAACAACGCTAAAACCCTATTCTCCACTGAGGAAAAAAACCTTTTCTAGTAACAAAGAAATGGGAATGAAGATTACAAACATACCCTTCTTTCCCAGTAAGGAAGGAAGCAAACAAAATCATAGACTGGAGTAATGGTTGATACCAAGACCACATTGATTCCAGAGAACACCAAGAGTGCAGTCATCGGCCGTGTTCTATGTGGCATCTTTCCTTCCAGTCAAGATTCTTTATCTGCAAACATGAGTTATTGCTGACATGTTAAAAATTAATAACTAAATTAAATTTAAATGAGCTCAATAATAGCCGGGAAAATCTCCCTCATCAAAACCATTCCCTACTCCCTAGCAGATCAAGCTAAAATCATAAGCAAACACAAATCCACCTCAAAGCTTGTTCTTTCGCTACTGTTCTGTTCTAAATTTCAGTTCTTTAAAATAAACCCATTTCAGTAATACAAAAAAAGACAGAAAATTTTGATCAATTAAAGGTTGTAAGAATCAAAATAGGCCCATCAAGCATGGATTTTTTTGGTCCCCCTAAAGCAGGAATGCTTTCTAAGGCTGTGTATATTGGTTCCCATTTTCCAATTTCCACAAAATCTCGTGTAAATAATAAATAAATAAGATATAAGCATTAAATATTTAGTTTTCTTTTCTTTTCTTTTCATTTCATTTTCTCAGCAATCAAACAGAAATAATAAATTTAAGTACTAGACAAAATGAGAAAACAGAGAAGCCATGTACCTGTTATACAAGGTAGCTCCACCGAAAACCAGAATCTTAACTTATAAAGACAGTTCCTTTGAGACCCAAAACCTAGGAGATTGAACGAGAGCCTCAAAGCCTGGTTATTTTTGTGTCGACCAAGTTGCTGCTGTGTTGTTTGTTGCAGAGTTGGATGAGCGAAGGGGGAACCTCAAGATGGCCCGTTTGAGGCTTGATTGCTGAAGTGTCTGGCACAATGAAGCCCATCATTCTAAGCTCAATGGGCTTAGAATTTATAAATTTGTGAACCTACAATTTTTTTTTTACATTTAAAAAATTTAGGTCCCTCGGGTGGCACATCATTAATTAATTTATTCTCTAATTAAAATCGTGATTGAGATCCACGTATAGTTGCAGTATGATAAACTTTGTATTAAATGCGTAGATTTCAATTATAAGGGTGTTTTTTAATAATTTTTGTGCATTAAAAGCATATGTATCCAATTCTAAGCGTGTCATCCACATTAAAATCTATGCAAATATATAAACAAAAATATTTTTCTATAACATTTCTTTACTCTTTATTTGCTTTCAACTTAAGAGTTTGGTTAATCACCATCAAGCTCAGTAATCATGATACAAAGCTCAATTATTACATGGGTCAAGCTCACCACTAATCACTAACATAAATTACACGAGATTCATCATGAAATGATTATACAACTCCCTATTTTACGAGGGTGGATGAATGATAATAATTTTTTCAAATTAAGAGAATGTTTTTGTTCCTAAATTGTTGAAACTTCACCAAGATAATCATGATCTGCCATATAAAACAGGTAAAAAAAATGCACCGAAGTCATTGTAAAAGACCAATGGGTTTGCCTTAAATTATGTGTTGAATGGGTGAATTCCATAAACTCTAGTTCTCAGTACTTTAAGCAGTAATCTTGAGAAAACATTTTTTAAAAGGTTAACAAAGCTAAAGATAAATTTATCATGTGTTGAAAAAATAATTAAATAATATATTTTTAATTAAAAAATATTTTCTAGAAGCCATCACGTTACCAAACACAAGCAAGGCAAGCACCAGTGTTTTCTACTTGGATCTTAATGAGCAAGTGCAGGTTCTCAAGAGGTGCAAAGAAGCAATTAGAAGATGTCAGCAAGTAGCAGACCACATAAAGAGTAACGAAGACGTGCCAAAAGAAAAATCTGCAGCACTCAAAAAACAACTATAATCCTGATTCAATTTGATTTTCTGGTATACAAATCGAGAACTGTAACCTATGTTACAAATCACACTCCTATTTCCCTTTATCAGTTCTAATAAACACCAAACATGATCGAATTATTGCCACCAATTGTTTTACAACAAGAAGATAAGCATACATCTGTGTGAGCAAACCTGGCGTTACAACTGCACATGAAACCCTATAATTACACCAACTATGACCTAACTGCACCACAATTGCCACCGGAGACGGCTTCAAAGACCAACAGCAGCAACCCACCCAATGGCAAGACGAGAACTGGAGGCCAAGCAAGAGGGTGGTGAACTGATAAATATTCATGTTGACTTCGCAGGGGGATAACATACAGATACTTATTCTTGTGGTCGGGCCAACCAGAGAGAACTAAGGGCTCGTAGCCTAGAGAAATAGTCGTTTATTGCCAGAAGTGCACGGGCTGATTGCCGAGTTGTCAGTATACGGTGCATTTGTTCTAGTGTTTGCTGCCTCAGATTATCAGCCTGATTATAACCAAATGAAAGATAATTATAATCAAATGCCAAAGCTATAATTACATTCAAAATGAGGGAAGATGACTGATGAGAGCAATGGTGATGTGGTACAAGTACAATGTTTAGACCAGCATATGCAAATCATGAGCCACATTGCAACTATAAAAATGAAAAAAAAGGATTATATCATGGAGCATTTTTTTATTTATTTACCTGACGAAGGAACCCCTCTAGAGTTCCTAGCTTTCCCATGGCCATGGCCATTTGACCCATATAGTTTGCCACATTCCCAGATGAACCTGATGAGCCAGGGTTGCCATTAGCCAATGTTTCCGCCAGAGATTGCTGCAGTGCTTCCATCCCTTGTGACAGAGCATCTTCAGCCTGTTGGGAAGATTGCTGCAAGTTGTAAATGCCCATCAGCTGTTGCTCTGTCAGAGGCTCCAATTGATTCACAAGAAGCTGCACCGATTTCACCAAATTCAATTCAGTTCACATAATAGACCGCATAATCACCACCTTCTGTGTATTAAAGAAGGAAAAGCATAAAACAAAAGCTATGGCAATGCGAAAAACACCTTGAGGAGTTCAGATGAGCGAAAGCCACCTATCCACATGAAACAACGCTCTGCTGGTGTTTTCCACATTCCTGATAAGATGTGGAAAACATCAGCTTTTGCAGCAGTGCCTTTCAGCCTGTAAACTTCATTGAAGTGTGCAACGACATTGTCAACAATAGTATGAAGTTCAGTATCTCCTGCATGTGAATTGACCGCAGCCCTCAGCTCACTTATGTGCCTGTTCTGTTCTTCTAGCCACCGTGAGTATTCTGCATCAAATGCCAAGGCACCTGTAGAACAATGTGATCAACATCATCTGTATAAGAGATCTACATCAAATGCCAAAACAATGGAGTAAATTGGAATCAGTAGCAACAAGCAATTAAGACAGCAAACAGATATGAATCACAATAGAATAATAATGGACAAAATGGTAAACCTCCAACAATGTCCAAATCACATAACAAGCTCGTGGCTAAAGAATCAAAAGCCTAAACACCAGCTGGCAGACCAAACTTTATACGACTCCCACTGCACTAGATGTCTAATTTGTAATCTGTGACAGTAACTACACAAAAGCATCCCATAAAGATTGTCTTGAGCACTAAACAAACAACCTAAAGCTGCTGAAGCAGCAGGTGTGATGATGAGATGGCCCATATGATTTGTGGTATGCAAGTCTAAGCAAAGCATTGTTTATAGTAAATATCCATTTATATATAGGGGACTGTGACAAGAACACAACACCTCTGTCATTTGCCAAGCATATTCCCTCCCAATTTTAGAATACTGCGCATCTCCAGAGACAATGCTAATTGCTTATGTTTTATGGTCAGCAATGAGTACCTATCATGAAAAGTCCCCCAACTTTATAAAGTAACAAATATAACAAGCACCCCAATGGTGGCTATAACTTATTCTATACAAGGCCTGGATACTGTTTATTGCAACCATGGAGCAAAATTGTTAATCCTAGCGTCATTGTATAGTCAGTAACTCAACACACAAACATAATGTTCACTTGATTTACCATAACATATTGAAAACAAAATCACTAGTCATTATTACTACAATCAGCTCTGCATCTCTACACACAAAATACATAACCAAACACACACAGCTAATTAAGTACCATTTCCACTCATTGAATGGGTTTGGTCTCCTGAACTTGAAATGAAAATTCCCTGCAGTCAAGAAATTTAAATACAGATTATAAGACAACATATAATCCTTGCCAAAATAAGACAGAAATGGGAAACAATAAAAAGCCAAACCTGTTGCCGGGCTCTCTGGAGCTCTTGCTCCAGTTGGGTCAGCTTAAGCCGGCTGCTCTCCAGTTGTTGTACATATGCCTGTAATGGAGATAAGAAAGACAAAAAGTTCCATAAACAACGCATAAAACAGTGTAAATTTGAAATTTATAACATATATAGACCTATCCTTTGCAAATGCAGCTTCCCTGATATAATAGCAATGAATTGTGAGGACAGACAGCAAAAAAACACACAATACTTACTTTTTTCCTTAGTCGGCTTTTTCTAGCAGCTTCACGATTTTGAGCAAGCCTTCTTAATGTCTGCGTGACAATAATTAAGAGAAAAACAAATGAAAATGTCATAATATTGGGTGGCAGCCATGTAAATAAAATTAACTTCATCTATGCAACCTTCTGATCCCCTGCCTTTTCCTTTGACTTGTCACTGGAATCAGATGCTACTATTGCAGTTGATTGTCCTCTTTCAAACTGCAAAGGGAAGTCACTAAATTGTCACCCACAACTGACCAACAGCCTACGTTCTACCAGGAAATGAAATTTCCTTTGCATGAGAAGGCAATATTGAGAGACATAGAGAGAAAAGAGTGAGATGCATAGATTAGTGAATTTTTGCAAAACTGAGAATACATTGCTTGAGAAAGTAAGAGACATCACCCTTTGATTTTTGTCATCTGTATCATCTGTCGAGGTATCAGTTCTAGGACTGGCTTCTGCCATACTGGTTTCTCCCCAATTCTCAGGATGGTTACCAGGTATAGAAACTGGATTTACTTGCACTTCTTTTTGTAGTGGTAATGACTGGGACCCCACAACAGCAGCTGAGAGATTTATATCTGAAGATGCAAGGGGCTAAATTACAAAAAAAAAAAGAGGAAAGGAAAATTGCTCAGTTAACTTTGAAGCCATCATCAGTATAAAAAGCAAAGAAATGTGGAGAGAAGATAAAGCTCACCTTATTCAAAGTGCCAAACTGAACATCAGTGCCTATTGCCTGCCCGCTAGATTTTAATTGATGAAAAAGAGGATCTGAAAGACAATATAAATGACTAAGAATACAAGAAACTATATCAATATCAAGAGAAAATTTAAAAAGATCAAGAGCATAATCATATAGCAGTCTATGCAATGTGAGCTCAATGGATCATGCTGCAAGCTGAAATTATCTGGTATGCAATCTACCTACAACGTCATGCATGGATGTGCTGATGATGTTTCAACCAGAAGATGACCAGATCAAAAATCAATGCTTGAAGTATTGTAGTTAAGGAAAGATGTTATAGAGAAAAAGGACCCATGTTGAGAACTCCACCCCAGGCTAAAAATCTGACCGAGACATGATGTCTTGGCAACTGACAGATTGACTGTATCCCAAATGGAAAATTGAGAATAACAATCAAGTACCCCCTAAGCTACAATATTTGATAAAAAGGTTAAATAGCTATGTCTTATGCATGATTTTGTGAAATTAGACATGCCATGACACAACGTTAGAAGGTTAAAAGAAACCAAAGACATGGAAATAAAATTAGAAGTCTAAGGATCACCAATACAAATAAAATCTGCTTTTGAAGGATGTCAAGATTTCAATTACATACTTCTGCTAAGATCAACAGCATCTTCTATGCGAAACCCAAGAGATTGCTCAATTGTTGAAAAGTCTGAAACTCTGGAAGAACGAATATTATTTCCTTCTGTGCCACTGAAACATATAATATCAGAACTATGAGAACCACACCAGTTATACAGAAGCAAGAAAAGGCAAACAACAAATCTGTAAATTCTAAAGGGTTGGACCAGTATTAATGCATTGGGACTGATTTTTTTTGTTACACATTGGGACCGAATTTAACTCTACTCTCTGTCCTCTCTCTGATATCAACACAAGAGCTTCATAGCACATAGCACAATCAAACAATACCTCCAAAATTACATGAACACAACTGTTCCCAGCATGCATTCTCTAAAGGAGAATTATAGTCACTCCAAGACCCTCAAAAAATTTCCAACTAAAAGCATCAATTGGGCTCCTTTTAGAAGTTAATCTTAGGTTCCATAAAATATTTAAAAATGCAAATATAAATGGTGCAGTTTGTGAGCCAAAAGAAAGATATAAGATTTGAGTTAATTCTCATTTTTTCTTTTCATTTAAGGTGCCAAGCAAACGATGAAATATTCCACACTTAATTTTCCTATTGCACACAAACAATTTCTCACTGATTAGCAGGAAGCTATCACTCAAAATTACAGCCTATATTACAACAACCCAGAAATAAACAAGCAACCACAATCAAATCTACAAAAATCATAGACATAAACTACAGATTAGCCAGATAATTCATCATACAACAGGAAGAATGAATTATACAACTCAAACTGATAAAGAATATTGAACTAAAAACAACTTACATGGGATTAGAAGTTGATATCTGAGGAACAAAGCTTGGCATCTCGGTCACAGCTTTATTATTATTATGTGTTCTACTCCCCATGAATCATCATAAACACTACCACCAGACTCTCTCAAAATTAACCAAACCCCCGTGTCCAAACACTTCTACTTCACAAAAATAGAAGTCAAGATTCTCTCTTTTATCACTCCCTACCCGGCTACCCCTTTTAATTACGCATAAAGTACTAACCTTTACCAAGCACTCAAGAGTCAAGACCAGACCAAAGAAGCAACAGCCCTCTATCCAAACACAACCCAAGACTACTAGAAGCACAAAGATTGTCCTAAGCTCGCAAAGCTAGAAGCACCAAGAATTGACATAACAAAGTAAAGCCTTGAACTTTATTCACGAAAGAAGAACCCAAAATAAAGAAAGAGTTATCAGTGCTAAAAACACTGAATTAATAATTAAGCAAAACCCAGATGGTGAAATGAAGAGAAAAGTTCAAACAAGAAACCCTAGTCAGAAAGACAGTCTTTTTGATTGTACAAAACATAAATATATAACCATACAAAATAGTATTTACTCAGAAAGTATTATTAAAAGGTAACCCTGTGGTCTGTGCAATGAACTCTGCTTCTTTCTCACTCTGTATAAATAAAGTAAGCATTTTTTTTTTCCAAAGCTCAAACTTTGAAATTTGAGTTCTTCATTTATTTTATGTCTTTTTTTTTTTCGTTTTTTTTTTTTTTTTTTTTTTGTG
>Ga0307507_10009737_pt1 | contig 12690 bp, 8 predicted proteins | sample 7_EM_MG_FD_207223 | JGI IMG/M metagenome (GOLD analysis project Ga0307507, IMG submission 207223) | Populus trichocarpa ectomycorrhiza microbial communities from riparian zone in the Pacific Northwest, United States - 7_EM | ecosystem: Host-associated > Plants > Roots > Unclassified | place... | reverse complement strand
AGTAAGAAGTTTGTTACAACAACTTAGTCTAAGCCTCCGGTACTTAGTCTCGTTATATACCGCACTTTGGTATAGAGATAGTATCATTACCCTATCGATTCCCGCCACCACCCAGGAGGCGGTTACAAGTATGTATTTATATTTTCTTATTTTTGATTATAATTATGAGGTTGGGATTGGTGGAGGGGGTTGTGGTTGTCTAGCCAAAGTTTTTCCTATTCATTGTATCATAGTTGGTTAATTTTGTTAAAGAACAATATATCAATTCCTTCATAGTGGTCTATATTTCTTTAGGGACAGTTTTTTTTGCCGTGTTTTCCCCCATTAATTCAAAGAGGGAATTCTGGATCACTACTGCAAGGGCCAATCATTTCAGTTTTTATGGAATGATGGAGGACTTCCCGTAGGAATCTGGGAAAATCTGGAGCTCAGACCATTAATCCGGATCACAGGCTGTTCCTATAGAAAAATCTGATTTTCTAAATTTCTAGATTATAATTATTGTAGGAAACTGAAACCACACATACAAACCTAATAGATACGGGTAGGAAATCATCGTTCATAGAGCCATGTCCTATAGCAGCTTGCCAGTTTTCTATTTTGTGCATTGAGAACTGTGATCTAATATGTTGAGAACTGTGGCATTAGGGCTGGTTAATCAATTGTATATGGGTTTCTAGATTTCTGAACCTTTTCAAATCCGAACCACCCCCTGCCCCCCTTGTTCAGATTTTAGAAAATCTGGAATTCAGAAGTTGATTTTCTGCGTTTTGGCGTGAAAATATGTCAAGACCACTTCTAAATCCCTTCCAGATTCCTACGGGAAGTCCCCCATCGATACCTGATTGAATTATATACTGTACGTTTTGCGCTAGAGGGGTCTAAGGGCCTCTTTGGATGCGACGGTTCCTTTCTGTTGGCCCATACAAATGACCGTTTCCTTCCGTTTCAAAAAGCTGTAAACGGAACGGCCGTTTGGCACAAGATATCAACCTTTCCGTTTCACACTAACGGTAAGGGAATGATTGTCTTGTAGAAATGATTGACCGTTCGTGACAACCGTTTCTCTAGGTCAAACCGTTTCACAACGGAACGGTTGCCACTCCTTCCATTTTTGCCAAACAGGCCCTAAACCATAGCCACGGCTGTTTATCTATAAGATCACTTCCTAATTAGGAAATTGAGATTAGGTTAATACCGGGAGTGCCCAAAGTCTATAGCCAAAGCTCCCCCGCTCAACATCCATCCATACTAGCCAACTAAATTCGACAAAATCTACCACACATCTGTCGGACAGTTTGCCGGTGTCGGGATCAGACCTACAATTCACTTTTGCACACATAGTACGGTTTGGTTTGGTTTTCTAAAATGCCCCCAAGTATCCTCTCTCAACCGAAAAAAACGAGCATCATTGTAGTGATGGCTGACGCACAATCTTAGATGAGGATGTTAGACTCCGCCGCGAGGCAATGTTCCGGGCCGGAAGGTTGCTTGCTAATGAGATGGAGGCCACTGCCTGGAACCCTGGTAACCTGATGGTTGGAATGGCCGTTCATAAGAATCCAAGCATTAGTGTGGTTAAAGCTGTTGAGTCGTCCAGGGGCTTGCTTAACGAAGTTGCTGTCAGTGACCATAAATTACGCAAAATGGATCCCGTCAATGATCTCCAGCCATTGGCGAATATCCATAATACACTTTTGCAGCTTGGAGGATTAATCACTATGAAACAAAATCTCCATGAGGCACTTCAAAACATCAAGTTGCGCCTCCAGGAGCTCCAGGGAGATATGACCGACAACATTGGCCAGGCCGCTGCAGAAGTCCATGACTTCATCTGTTTCGTCACTTTTGTCAACTTGATCCACCCGCAAAAATGCATATTGACCTCCGAATCCATCAAGGATGCCGAGATTTTAGCCTCTAAGAGCCCGTTTTCGGAGGCTCGTCAGGTTTTCGTGGAACTCCGTCAAGCTTACCAACTGCAGATTCCTGTTCCAGGGTACCGTCTAAGCAAAACCAGGGAGCTACCTGCAATCACCAGGTGCATTATGGAAGAATGGCACAAAGATTATTCCGCCCACCTCGCCTCAACTGGAATAGTAAGTAGGAAAATACCTTTTCCAGCTTAGCACTCGTATTTAATAAGTCCATACCGCTTTATATTAACGTTGGTACATAGCAAGTTATTCCATTCCAGATCGTATTCGGATGGTGGAGTGAGTTCGATCCCCTTATCTAGGCTTGATAGTGTTGCTAGCTGACGATAAAAAATCCGGGCTTATAGTTGATTATCAACGCAAGTTTATCAGCAGTGCTCAAGAGAAAACTACTCCGGTTGTGCAAGAACTTATCAACAAAGCCTATATCTCGAAGGCCAAGATGCCAGCAGATGAGGACAAGCAACCATGGATGCAAGAAGATAATGAGGCTTTTAAGGCCGCTACTAATCTAGCCATGTCTATGACCGAATTGTGCAAAAACATCCCTCTCCCTGAACATGTCAAACCAGACCCCCAGAGGGAAATGCAATTGCCGATTTACACCCAGTTCAAAGTCCGCCCTCAGAACCCCGCGATTGTCCAAGAACTCCAGAAGCTATTGGCCCAAATTTACGGGCTATTTGAAGGAAATTCATGCGATGCTTTTACTATCATGACCAAAGCGTATTATACTAAAGAGGAAAACTACTTTAGGTTCTCGGCCCGGGACCAGAAAATGTCCTCCGTAAAGCACTTGAAGTAAGTTATCTTTCAAGCTTCAAAGTTTCTTTACGTGAAAGCTAATTCTCCAATAGTGCTGCGACGTACTTTTTCAATTCGCTCCGCCAAGTGAGGGTTGTGGTTCTCAAGGACCAGTCTGGGGAGGGTTCTGGGCAAGAGAAAGTTGAGGTTCCTCTCCTTGACGCTGTTAGTGAGGTCTGCCGGGATCCCACCATTACAGACGAAGAGAATTTGGCAGCGATTACCTGCAAGAGTTTGCCACAAGTCGGCATGCATTGTAGGTTTTCATTATCGCTTGTTTCTGATATGTGCTAATCTCAGAATGTAATATTGGCAACAGTCCTTATCAGATATCGCGGACCTGTTGGTCGGGGTCGTTAAATTCTGCTATTCCCAGTAGCGCTTGATAACTATCCTCTATCAGTTGGGGGGTGTGGAGTTTCCTGCCGCCTGGGTTGTGTCTTTAGATAGTTTTATTAAAAATTTGTGCATCTCCTGTATCATGAGATTTACCGCAGTTTTACTTCATATTTTCTCCTTCCTATGGTAGAGAGTTGTGAATTTATATTAAAACGAGAATTGCTAGCCAGGCCCCATCAAAGAGGGAGTTGTAGAAATTAGGGACCCAGACCAAGTGCATTAGTGTCTACTTTAAAACTCGAACTCAGAGATTCTGGAGGGCTTCCGGGAGCTTCAAGTAATCTCTATAAAGTCAATTTGCACCAAGGGTAATTCCTAACCATCGGCTCGGGATCTCTTGTTGTTGGTAAGACAATGTGTTTAGTGCCGCTCCGAATTGTTTGCATCTGCTAGAACCTATTATTTTCCACTCATACGGACTGTCTGCTCACTGCCCCATAGGATCTTGCCGACCTCTTTTTTCCAGTGAAATCCTTGGAGGGCTGCCTTTGGCTCTGACGGCGGCCCCATATGGTGAGACAGTGGTTTTCGGGGGTAGGGGTAGGACTGCGGGCGATGCTAAGGGACGGCTGCGGGAGATGTAGGAGAGTAGGGGGGGTATGAGATGATGTTTCATGGTTTCGGCTCTGCCTATCTCTACTCTAGAACCTGGCTAAACAAGTGGAATGAATGGCCGGGTAGCAATCTTGGGTCTAATTTGTTGATATGTCTCCTGCTCGGGAATGAATCTTGGGGTTTTTATCTGCTTCCTCTATTAATGGCAAGTTTAGGCGCATTCCACAATCCAAGGGAGCATTACTGGGCTAGTAGCCATATCCCCAGCTCTAGAAGATGGTGAAGCACAACCAATATGGGGTGCCAAGTTAAACGGGTTTGCGAGCGATGGATAAATAAAGCGGTGTGTACCGTGAGAGGTAATTTTTAGTCGCATAATATAAATGAGAGCGGAGGGGCGTGAGGGCCTAAGGATAATTGTCAGAGTTTGCCGCGTACGGGACGCTCGAGCATTTAGTCCATGGGTTTCTTAGGCTGGCTGCCTGGCGTAGGGCATCCGCTCAGCCAAAAAATGACGGACTATGACCCACAGTCCGTCCCGCCCTACTGCTCATAGCTTGATGCTTATCTTATGGTTTGGTGTTCGGATTTCTCACTCTCATTTTAAGAAATTTTTTTGTTTATTTGGACCGTACAAGTTTATTTAATTGAGCTAATGACCCTTTACGAACAAACAAGATCATCCCTCCCATTAAAAGTATATCACCCAAGTAACCTATAAACTCCCTCCATTGAGATCACTCAATTAATCAAACCGAAAGATTTCAGGACCCTCTCCGCTTCCTCGATAATATCGCCCAAGGTGTTTGCGCTGGGCTGGGAGGCGAAGCGGTCGGTGAGGGTCCCAAGATGGGTAGAGGCTCTCTTCCTCGCACGCTTTGCGACCCCAGCACGGTGAAGGTCGGCACGGGTCGAAGGGCCCCTGTTTGCGCAGGCCCTCCTCATAATTTCATGAGAGCGGCGCGGAGTGTATTTATAGTTCGGATTGACCAACTTGTGGGAAGCCGCGAGTTGGCGGGCCCTTGCCTATTAATGTGTTAGTGATTACAACTAACAAACAGTCAAGTGAGAAGTTATACCTTGTAAACATCTTTGGCTTCGTCCGGGGAATCCTGCCACATGCGACCGAGAATTTTGGCTATTGAAACTATTAGGGAAATGGCACTAAGAGCGGAGAGTGAAAAAGGGGAGAATGAGAACCACATACAAATATCGTTGTTACCAACCCCGGGATACTGAGCCTTGACCGCATTAACATTCTCAGTTCTGAAGAGGATGAACCTATGATTGTATCAGCACATGAAACCGGTACGTTACAGTCGCACCCCGCTATAACGAAGGCCAAAATTGGGAATTTTTTGTTAGTTATAGCAAGGTTTTGGAAGAAATTCCTTATAGCAAGGGCCATTTGTATGGGAGCAGGGGTGTAAATTCCCAGAGGGTTCATTCGTAATAGCGAGGTTTCCCTTATAAGTGGTCCATTATAGCGGGGCACGACAGTAGAAGGATTGTACTTACGCATTAGCGGGGCGCTTGACACCCTTATCGCGAATGAGGCTAAGACTAGCGGCATGAGAGGCGAAGTCTTGATCGTTGATAGCAAGACGCAAGAAACGGTTTTCGCCAGTAATCTCGTGCTGGGGATCCGCGAAGGAATGATCCGTGAGCTCGCAATTCATGTCGGTAGTAGCGGGATCGAACACAAGAAGGATAGAACCATCGCTAAGCTTATAAACCGGGCGATTGCGGATAGTAAGGTGGGTCCCAATAATGGTGTAGAGGGCCGAATCGAACGAGACGCTAAGAGGTCCAGAGGCAGGCTTCCAGTTGGCCGGAAGCATATGGTGGATCTGGAGCTGTGCTCCATCCGATCCATCGAAATAAAACTTGTTGTTAGCGAGCATAGAAAGATACTCACAGATGTCGACTCCATCGTAACGTTGGTGGATAAGAGGCCCGGCTTCGACGGCCATCTCGAGAACGGAGAGAGAACTCATAGTGGAGCTAGTGAAAATAAAATGAGTTGGAAAATATGCCGTGATAGGAGCACTACCAATAGGAAGGTTGACTGTTGCGATGTTGAAGTTGTTGTTGGTTGTTGGTGGAAGAAAGAAGAGGGCGGTTTGGATCTCTTATATAGACTACCCGTCACGAAGTGGGGAGTGCTTAAAAAGTGTGGGGCTAGGAGGAAGTCACGTACAACTTTAGCAAGCCCTACCAGGGTTTGAGCATAGTATTATCGTGAAAATATCATAGTATACAAGCCCTACCAGGGTCTGAGCATAGTATTATCGTGAAAATATCATAGTATATAGTGAACTTTCCACTAGGGCAAGGAGAGTGCCCTTAGGTTTCTAAGATTCTTGGCGAAAATATCAACGAATGTTTTCCTTCTTGCAGCCAAGGATGCTCATGAGGAAAACAAGTTGAGATGGTTAATGATGATCGGTTTAACATTCGGGAGGAGCTTCGAACAAAGGAATTAGTGAAACAGGATGAACTGAGAAATGTGAGTTCGATTATCCGTCCCCCAAGACAGTCCCGTACTTTGCTGCTTTGGTGAGGCACAGAATCCAAGCCCCCTAAAGGAATAATTCGTTGCGATTCAATATATAAATTAGGATATTTTGCTAATTGGAAATGAATAGGAATAACCTCCATAGCACGGTACGGCGGACCGGAATATTATACGTCAAACCTCGAAAGCCGTTCTTTCCATTCTGAGGGAATATCCAATAACCAAGAAGCTGTCACGCGAAATAAGAATTCAAAAGTAGTTTTCTCCCCAATCGGCCGGGGGCTGAATGATTCGATAACACTACCAACCGATTCGGTAGATGTCCCCATGTTCAGCTACCCCTTGCGCATCCAGGCGAATAGATCAGGAGGGCTGCCCTATTCAAGGCGGTGTGTGCGGGCGCCGAGAGCGCGATTTGAGAGGTGGAACTCCGGAACAAAGAAGCAGGTGCCCAATGCAACAACAGGGCAGCAAAAGGGTCTGGAGATTAAGGAATTGTGGCCAGCGCTGTTGTCGGTTGCCCCTGATAGTTTCAGAGGGTTTGCGTTTTTGCCACTGCATTCCATACTTCGCCGATTGCGGCCGCCCGAGCATCCGTCAGTTTTCGTACGGTGCTAGCACTGGTGGCGGTGCTCATACATAGAACACCGCGGCCCGAGGTGGAGGGAGCAAAGGAAAGAGAGAGAATATCATGTTGTCATAAAAGGTTATCAGAAGGTAGTGGGGCTGTGCGAGGGAGAAAAACTTCGTTGGGGTTACGACGCCGAATGGATAGGTCGTGTTCTAGTTAGACCATGCTGAGATTGGTGGGATCATATAGTAGCCTTGGATGGTGAGTGGGTAAACTGGGTGAGTGAACACCCCGAAGAAGGATTTTCAGCAGAGAAATTAGAATTCCCAACCAGTTCTAAATCGTCAGAGCCTCTTGCCCAGGGCCAGCGGCCAATCGAAAGAGCCGTTGTGAGAGTGTTTGAACACCAACCTCCAAAGCTTCATACAAGGGAGGATGACAGAAGGAGGATAGGATTTAAAAGGGGCGCACTAAGTCTCTTGATTCTGGATGAAGATATCGCCAGATAGAAGAGCCAGAAGCAATGTGCCTGACGCCCCCGCTTGGACCACCAGGATAGAAACCGAGATTTCAAGCTAATTTTATGGAGGAAAGAAGCTTGATCAGTTGTAGAAGCGTGAGTCGTATGACCAGAGACAGGATACTGGGCCTTTATATATGCGGTCTTAGGAATATCTGCGAAGGTTCTAGATTATAGCAGACTGTCTCCCACAACCATCATGCGGGGGCTGCATATCAAGCGGATATTAAAGCCGGCTTGGCCAATCTCCTCGCTACCCTTTTTACTATTTGGGTGCTATACCGGAAAAGGAAAGAAGTCTTCAAATCCTTTCCCAGACGCTTCCGAAGTAACGAAGAATCTAAACCCCCCCCCCCAGCTCGCGGCATAGCACTCTACTCGAGTACAGTATACCGTAAAAACTCGAATAGAAGAAAAATGTGCTAGGACGTTGGAATTTCCCTTCTGAGCTACGCGAGGAGAAAGCACCGCAAACTCAGCCCTCAGCTGAGACAAAGCAAAAGGAATATGGACGGCGCCTTACTCGGAGAGGCAACTACAACGTCCTAGCACATTTTTCTTCTATTCGAGTTTTTACGGTACTCTTTCTTTCCCACAACCGCCCACCCGCGATACTGCTTTTACAACACCGTAAGAACTCGAATAGTTGAACCTCACGCTAGGATGTTGGAGTTGCTTCTGCTGGTAAGGTCTAGCACTTTTTCTTTTTTTCTGTCTTAAGCTTAGGCTGAGGAGGTGGTTTTCGCTGTGAACTCGCCCCCCCATCTAAGAGGAAATTCGGGACGTCTTAGCGCGGGGTTCAATTATTCGAGTTCTTACGGCAGTTTGTTTACTTGGGTGCTATGACGAGGGGATGATTTCTGCTCGCATAAAACATACACAACGCGAGTATCCAGTGTTTTCAAATTACATACATAATTGAGCCGGTGTAAAGACAGGGGCCGAAATTCATCTGGTGAATTGAGCTTCGCTAAGTTGTTGGCGCTCTGGTTTATGAAGTTTGTGAAGTTTGTTCTTCTGGGGGGGAAAAGAAACGCACTGGGCAAGTACTTTGCGATCACCAGCTGGTGGTCATCGCTATTGGATATCGCCATCCAGCGCGTATCACAGGTCGTGTTAAAGAGATGCCCATATGTATATGACACTCGAGTTTTACGAGACCTGCTTATCCTGCAAAGAAAAGTCAAGCAAGTCACCCCACCACTCGTCCCATATACTTTTTGCCCATTACACCTTGATTTGCAGCGGTCACGCGAAATCAAACATCGATTGACACCCAGCGAAAACATCCATCAACATCCTAGAGCTGGGGGCATCACAAATTATGAGCTGAGAGGGAAACGTAATTCTTAGATTTTACTTAAACACCAAAGCTACTTCGCTAATGATGCCTAGCCACCACAATGAAAAGAAACCTCTAGACTACTCCCTCCCTAGCCCTTAGAGCACTTGTAGAAACGATGCGTCAAGCTCGCCAAAGAGATGTCACGAGCTTTAATGTATGGTATTGGTCCAAAAGTGTTGTAATTCTAGACACTCTAACCTATCTATTCCTCTGCTTCAATCCTAGCTTAAGTTACTCTTATATTGGCCAAAATCCTAGGCCTGAATTGCTCTAATTACTTAGACACCGGCCTTAAAAAAGTAAAAAATTCTTTAGTATTTGCAGTATCCCACTCTAGTTCCTACAGCCTCTAATGTGCAGGGATGTCACGCAAAATCTAAGCAAACATCATAAGTGACTTGAATGGAGTTAATTTACACTTTTGAGCGAATACAGCGCAAGAGAACTCGCAACTCCTTTTTAGTGAGAGCTTCATGTATCTTATCGCTAAGTGCGCTGGGAACAAACCAGGCGAAATAAGGTCTTGGAATCGGGGCTTTTTTTTATTGTATGATAATATTATTATTATTATAAATCTTGTTTAAACATTACGCTATTCTATTGAAGACGTTTCGTCACTATGAGAATCAATGATGATAATAATATTATTATTATCATGTTGTGACACTGGTATGGGTTTTGGGGCACAGAGGGGCAGCTTCACGCGGTATCACTCGGTAGTTTGTTTGATTTTGCGTGGCCCAACCTCCATACTGACCTTCCTAAATAGGAAGGCAGATTTTCTACTCTTTTTGGTGCTTGGTTGTCCTTAAGGTTCTGTACGAGTAATACTCGAGCACTAGTACTTGTACCCGTACAGTGCTCACAAGAGTAATAGACAAGTTCTGCTAAGACGGTCGTAATAGGAACTGTTCTTATTTTGTGGCGAATTACGTAGGTTGCAACACGGTCAGAACACTGAAGTTCTGCTAAGAACAGTACAAAAAGCGGTGTGGGTTGAAAAAATTTCTCTTAGCGTTGGCACAAACTCCACCAATTTTTGGTAAACAACAGGGTAAACACAACCTCTTTACGACCGTCTTATTTAAGAACTGTTCTTAAGACTTTACTAAAGTTGAGCCACAGTAGACTTATACAAATTTGGAATGGTTAGTGCCGTTGCTCGGGCAATAAGTACAGTTCGTATTACGACGGTCTTAGCAGAACCTGTCTAATAGCGGTTTCACAACTCTCAGCGGCTCAATTTGACTTTTCTTCGGTATCGGATGAGTAATACTTGTAGTATAAGGGTCAGGCATTTAGTCATGGTGCACTCGGCGGGGTAACACCCTACTATGTTTAGTACGCATGCGAAGAAGATCGTGAGAATTATGGCTTCCCTTTTTACTATAAAGATCAATCAAGGAAAATTGTAGTAGGTGATGCCGATAACTTCACTTATTAACTAGATTAATAAAAGCTTCTGAAGGTTCATTCAAGTATGGTAAGTAACTCCTTAAACCCTGATCCTATTTTAGCACTATATGAGCCATTAATCAACGAGAGTCTCTCTCAAAGGATTCCTACTATTAAAGCTAGCCCTATTATACAAGTATAGAGAATGTATGAGTACCACTTTAATTACTCTATCCCTTCGTTTGATTCCGGGTTTCGCAACTTTTTAGCGTCGCGCTACAGTTGCGATCAGCAATGGCTAGGTGGTAATAGGCAAAGTATGCCTTTAAACCGCCATGATGTTTGGACCCATTCGTGGTGTTCAACACTTAACCTGTTTCTGTAATCGTGATGTGGAAAACGCCCTGCTTGTGAAGTGGTGTAGTGCTCAGAATAGAGCAAAATCAGTAGCACTCAGCACGGCCATGAGGAAACCAACATGCTCTGTGTATATTTACTCATGATCACTCGAATGGGCTAGTGCCCTCCATTTTAAACTAGAGAGGGTGCCAGAAGTTTAGGGAAGAAAATTCAATTGCATAGCTAACGATACTCGATGTAGCATCGCGCCCACTTAAGTGTCGTGCCACACTTCTAGGGTGAGTCGCGAAATCAAACGAAGGGATAGCTGGGTGTCCATATTCCACGAGTGATTCTGTGTGATGAGCACTCTTATTGCCAAGGCTAAATAAGAGTGATTTTATTACTTGGCCAACTGTTGTAACACCTAGGGTGATGCCAAGCATCCAAGTGACTCAACAAAGGCTTTGTAAAATTTGTATGCATTCCAGTGTAACTCCAGGCGGCAACGGTTTTCAGAATTCTTATATGTGCGTCAGAATTTTCTTCCCCATGTATCCGAGTTGAAACACCTATAAGACATAGTATCAGGCTCCGGAAATGTCTCATTTTTGACACCGACAAGTTTACTCTCGCTCTGATTTGGTCCATTTGGGTTTCTTGTGCGGCTAGAACGCTGAGTGGCCAATGTCCAGTATGGCCAATACTAACCCGGGTATCGTCTATGTTAGCCTGTTCCTAGATTTCAATGTCTTTACCTCATGGCAAGAGTATTAAAATTTTAACTTTGTTCACTTTTGTTTGTTTGCCCCAATGCTCTCTACTCTACATGTATCTTTTCTTCCACCTTTTAGGTCTTTCTTAGGGGCCGTTTACCTATAGACGGCCGTCTAGCAACCGGAGACGGTGCCGCCGTTAAGGAGAGCTAGGCGGTGCAAGGTGTGCATGGAGAATAGATGGGTGCGTGTTTACCTAATATACCGTCTACTATGGTTTAGTGTGAAAATTTTGATGAACTATATAAAGCTTCCAACTCGCAACAGCGCTCAGCAACCGAGATATCGGACCGACAAACAATGCCTCCTCACAAACCCAAGATGAGAATTGTGTCTTTGAACTAACACCAGATTATGGGAAAGGTAACCGCCGAGTGCGCAAGGAAAATAAAGTAGATTCATAGCTATTCTTGTGATTGCCGGCATGAAAGGTGAGGGGCATTGTGGTGGTGTTGATAGACGGAGGGCCAAGACGGCCTCTTGAGCCGCGTCCTGTTTTCACCGTCTAGCAGCCAGAATAGGACGGTTGAAAAGTAAGTAAACGGTTTTGCCAGGTCTGTCGGAAGAGGATGTTGGTTGAGACGCCACCGCCTAGTTTCCCCACCAAAATCTCTGAACTAGACTGATAGGTAAACGGGCCCTTAGTCATGCACATTTTGGCTCTTTAACTGTTGTACGAGTACTGTACAGTGGCATTTTGTCCTTAACTTTATAACTTATTACTCGTAGTGAAAATCGGACTACTTTGAGCAACTAGTAAAACTCCCGCTTCTGGAGATTTAAAAGTCATAACCTAGGCTACTCTGCATCCATTAATATTTTAGTTATTTTTAACTTTTATTTAAGACACTGTTCCCTGTATTGGCCTTCCATCTGACTGCTTTTTTTCGGTTCCTTCTTACTTGCTCATTCCGGAGGCATCCACTGTTATAGAGTAGTATGTAAAGCTAGTAGGCTCGAGTCAGCAGTAAGCGCGCCCTCTCCAAAGGGAGTTGCCAACAGCTTCGCTTTCGGCAGTGGCTGATGGGTAGATTGGCGATCCCGCTTCGGTCTTCATGAGGTTGTGTCTTGTGATGACCGCCTTTCTTCGGCTACACTATGTTGCCTCTTCAGCTGGTGCTTTGCATATTCGGACTTGAATTGCCATAAATTTAGAATTATGTGAGCCTCTCGGAGGGATGAACTAGACAGCTCAAATGTGTAATGGAGATCGCAAGGGCATCCAGCACTGGAGGTAGCTGCTGCGACGATAAGTTATTTATCAGAGCCCTTCTCCCAATAAGCTGTGTAACATGGCACTGGCAAGATTAAGGTTAAAAGCAAAGTCTTGATATTGGTAGGATATGAATAGCACAGTGGTTCACTATAGAAAGACAATTCACACGGAACTTAGATACTTCGCTCTCGCTCTGAAATTCGCTCTGACGCTCATCTAACTAAAACAAAACTAAACGGTAAAAACAAGTGTATAAGTAAAACATAAACAGTCCATCGTGATCCTTCCATTGATCACCACACCAATCACTCTCTT
>Ga0307507_10009736_pt1 | contig 12690 bp, 2 predicted proteins | sample 7_EM_MG_FD_207223 | JGI IMG/M metagenome (GOLD analysis project Ga0307507, IMG submission 207223) | Populus trichocarpa ectomycorrhiza microbial communities from riparian zone in the Pacific Northwest, United States - 7_EM | ecosystem: Host-associated > Plants > Roots > Unclassified | place... | reverse complement strand
GTTATCTAAATAGGTCCTATTTTAAGATTAATAATGCCTCCTCTATAGGCTATCTAATCTCCTAAAATTGTTATAAGTGGATATAGGTGTTCCTTTTGTCTATATAGTAACCCCATCCTTTTTACTGCTTTTAGTAATATGTGGTTTCTTATTACTCTACTATCTACCAATGCTTTAAACTGCTGATTTTACTACTTAGCTCTTAAATTTAGGTATTGTTCTTGAATTTCTTTAAGGGTTTAAGGCTCTAATACTAGTTCCCTTTAGTTCTATATGCCTCCCCTTTTTCTAACTATTAGCTGCTTAATCCTACTTATACTTGGTCCACCTTTAGCTAATACTTAGTTTATTTCTTTTCCTCTATATGCTATAGATAAGTGTTCTCTAGGCACTCCCACTACTATTATCCATCTAGGCATTCTTCTGTAAGGAATCTTCCTAGTTAAAGTATTAAGTCTCCTTAACCTTGTACTTCTACTAGGTGCTAACTATATATATACTTAGTATTCCTAAACCGCTTTTCCTCTAGTGCCTAATATATTCTTACTGGGTACTTCCGGTTCTTATCTTTAGGTGCTCTATATATATTGTATATATTATCTATATAAGCTATCCATAATAGTGTATAATATGCTATATGTTTTAGGTTAACTCTTAGTTTATCTTTATCCTTAAGTTTAAACCTATACCTAGTTGACCTAACTACTGGTATCTCTGCTGTAGGTACTAAGATTTATTACTTACTTCTCTAGTCCCTAGATCCCTCTTCTAGGTTCCTTAACATTATAATTAATACTCTTTTAATATGACTTATGTGTTTCTCTATAATAGGTTAGTCTTAGACAACTTTTTTATCTAGCTATATATAAAAATCTGCCTATTTGTCATTATATCGTTGCCTATACTACTTTCCGTATAGCTAGTTTAGTATATATAGTCTATCTATTAGAAAGTACCTTGTCATCGCTATATTATAATATTCTTTGGTATGTCTTTCTTTAAACCTAATTAGGATGTCTAGATCCTCTTCTTATTCTAGTTTATCTAACTACTTTACCCTAGGTGTCCCTATACTTAGCCTATTAGTAACTCTTTGTATAGGTGCTCTGTTTCTTATATAACCTAGTATAGCTAACCTCTTGTCTAGCTTTTACTCTTGCTATATAATGATTTTTATTCTAAACTTATTTATAGTTTCTTATTTTCTGCGTCTTGTAGCTAGATCTTTGTAGTTGTCTTACTTTTTAATCTTAGTATTGACTATTTAATCTTTAGGCTAAATACTATATTTACCTAGGATTACTAATGTTCTTATTTATTCTCTAAACTTGTAGTTCTTAAACTTGCATCCTATACTTATTTGTTTATTACTAAACTAAGTTACTACCCCTTTCCATTAGTTTTTGTCCTTTGTGGGTCCTTAGGTATATCTTATCTTGTCTTAAGAATCTTAAGCTTCTTTTATCTCTTTATAAGAATCTTAAGCCTGTGGCCTTTTACCTTTATTAAGTAATGAGCTAGCACTAGCAGTTGTCTACTTGCTTAGTTTCTTCTAAACATTACTCCTATTGTCTTATAAAGCAATGGAAATTGTATCTAATAGTGTTATAATACCCGTTACTAAACCTTGTTCTGTAATAGTCTTAGTCTCTGCTTTTATTGCGTCATTAAGGTTTAAGTGCTCCTAGTTAGCCTCCTTTTTGTCCTTGTTGCTGGTAATTAATAAGTACTTTAACTCTATTGTTATTACTGCTAATCTTTGTCTGTATATTGCTGTGATATTTTAATCTAGCTTATAGAGTTAATCTTATTCTTTGTCTAACTTTCTGGTTCCTTTAAGTCCTCTTAACTCTGGCTCTTGCGGCTAATAGCTTGCGCTATACTTAGCGTCTTTATAAATTCGGCATGCATTGTTATAATAATACGCAAAACTGTTAATTAAACACTCTTTTATTCCTTATAGTGCACCGTCGTCCCTCTATATATATGTGCTGTTTGCTAGTCTGATTCCCTTTACTATATGGTTACTTTAACTACCTCTATAGTCTCTAGTAAAATAACCTTATTTTCTATAATTTATATAAGCTCCATCTTTAAACTATTTTTCTTGCTATAGAGTCCGCCTAAATATCTTCTACTGCTAAGATTTCTGGTTTAGCCTCTGCTCCTAGGTCCTTTAATTACTTAATCCTTAACCTCTAGGTTTTCATGGTTTCTTTTCCTATCTTTAGGTTTCTTTAGTACCACTTAGGTCTATTAGCTCCGCGCTATTCCATAGTTTTTAACTCTATGTCTATTATTGCGTACTCTACGCCTTATATAACTATAGAACTCTGTCTTGCCCTCTCTTAGCTTGTTCCCTTTAGTAGATTCTATTATTAATCTTTATTAACTAATCTATTAACTTTCTTAAAGTATCCGCATCTTCTATTAGGATGATTATATCCTAGACTTTAGCCTTAAGTCCCTGTTTGTACTATGCTATAAGCACCTTATTATTCCACTTAACTGCGTGGCTAGTGTTTAAAACTATATTGTATACTTAATTGCTAAAGTGCGTTATACTAAGTTCTGAAGCTTTTATTCCGCTATGGTTATGGCCTCTAGGTTTTTATATATCTATATTAGTCGCTCTGCGAACCTGTTCCAACTAGCAAATATATACCATACATCTTGGTTAGTAGTTATTATGCTATTAGCCTATATTTCTGTAAGATATGGCTTAAACTACTTAAGTGCCCTCCCTATTAGGAACAATCCTGCATAGGCTACTTGGTCTAATAATATTACTAACTTTGCTCCTTCCTGTACTACCTTAAAGTGTATTTGCGTAAGAAATCCTTTAAGCTTTAACTTCTCTCCTAAGAATTATTTAATTAAAGGTAACTTAATCTTTACTACTCTAATTTTATTAATGCATTCTTTAAGTATCCTATTATTGTCTTATAAGTAATTAACCATTTCTTATAACTGACCTTATGTAACTACTTAAGAATCCCTATTGTCCATACTGGTATTACCTGGCCCTGAGGTTGTAGCTGCCGTTGACGCCGTTGTAACTAGTACTGCTCTTAGTGGTATATTGTTTGATTTTATTCTAATACCATAACCTTAATAGTAAATATGTAATAGAACCTTATAGCTTAGACTATAGTGGGTTCTATTATTAGGCTAGGTATATAGGTATAATAAAACAATAACGTAATAATAACTAGTGGAGTGGTTGCCTAACAGATTAACTCTAATTATATTCTAAGATTCACTATAAGGAGAGAACTATCTACGGTAGGGACTAAGGTCCTTTAAATATACAACTATACTCCTAAGAAATCCTCTTTTATATATAAGGTGCGTATTATCTATATTAAACGTAACATCCCTTCCATTTAATATAGTTAATATATTTAACACCACGTGACCTTAGTTACTATTCCTTATTATATGGTTCCACTAGATCCATTCTAGACCGTACCTATATTAACCAATTAGCTTCCGCCGACTCTTCTCCAAGTAGTTGTAATATTGTACTTAAAGTGTCTGTAATATATATTGTTATAACAAAACGCGAAGTGTTTAATTAAACACTCTTTAGTCCTACGCAATATCCCTATATCTATATTATTATACCCTAATAACCTAGTGCCCTTTACTATATAGTTGCTCTAACCACCTCTATAGTCTCTAGCAAAATAACCCTATTTTCCGCAATTTATATAAGCTCCTAATTTAAACTATTATTCTTATTAGAGTCCGCCTAAACATCTTTTACTACTAAGATCCCTGGTTTAGCCTCTGCTCCTTAGTCCTATAATTACTTAATCCTTAACCTTTAGGTTTTTATAGTTTCTTTATCCATCTCTTAAATTCTTTAGTACTACTTAGGTCTATTAGCTCTGCGCCATTTTATAGTTTTTAACTCTATATCTATTATTGCGTACTCTACGCCTTATATAACTATAGAACTCTATTTTGCCCTCTCTTAGCTTGTTCCCTTTAATAGATTCTATTATTAATCTTTATTAACTAATCTATTAACTCTCTTAGAGTATCCACATCTTCTATTAGAATAATTACGTCCTAGACTTTAGCCTTAAGTCCCTATTTATACTATACCATAAGCGCCTTATTATTCCACTTAACCTGTATTATAAGTGTCTAAAACTGCGTTATATACTTAATTGCTAAAGTACGTTGTACTAGGTTCTAAAGTTTCCTTTCTGCTATAATTAACGCTTCTAAATTATTAAACACCTATATTAGCCTTTCTGCGAATTTATTCTAACTGGTAAACATATACCACATATCTTAACTAGTAGTTGTCACTCCGTTTACTTATATTTTAGTAAGGTAAGGTTTAAACTATTTAAATGCCTTTCCTATTAAGAACAACCTTACATATACTACTTAGTCTATAGGTATTGCTAACTTTACTCCTTCCTGCATAACCTTAAAGTGTATTTATATAAGGAACCCCTTAAGTTTTAACCTTTCTCCTAAGAATTGTTTAATTAACGGTAACTTAACCTTTACTGCTCCAATTTTATTAAGTCGTTCTTTAAGTATTTAATTATTGTCTATTATCTAATTAACTATTTTCTATAACTAACCTACCGTAACTAGCTGCGAATTAGTATTTTCTATACTAGTGTCTCCTCCTGAACCTAAGGTTATAGCTGCTGTGGACTAGGTTATAACTAGTGCCTTTAACGGCGTAACCTGCGCTTTAGGTGGTATATTGCTTAACTCTTTTCTGTTTTAATACCGTAACCTTAGTAGTAAATATATAATGAAACCTTATAGCAAGAACTATAGTGGGCTCATTAATAGGCTAGGTATATAGGTATAAATAATAAGTTAATAACGTAATAATAACTAGTGGAGTGGTTGCCTAATAGATTAACTCTAATTATATTCTAAGATTTACTATAAAGAGAGAACTATCTAGGTAGGGACTGTGGTCCTTTAAATACACAACTATACGCCTAAGAAATCCCTTCGCTCTATAAGGTACGTATACTCTATCTACTCTATCCTATAGATTATATAGATTACACTATATGGCCTTAGCTTCTATTTCTTGTTATATAGTTCTACCAGATCTATTCTAGACTGTACCTATATTAACTAACTAGCTTCCACCAACTCCTCTCCTAGTAGTTATAATATCGTACTTAAGCTATCTATAACAAGTACCCTATATCTAATTTTAAGTACTTAAACTAAATAGCTAGATTAAATACTGGGAGGAAGGGTTAGATAACTATAATAATTTAAATAATAATAAAGAACTTAGATAAAGCCTAAAGGTAAGCTTTTTTAGAAGGGGGGGGAGGTAATATAATGGTGCTAGAGCGCGTTACCTGCTACTTTACCATTTCTAGAGCAATTTACCGTTTTCTAGGCAATCTGCTAAATTCTGCCATATTTTGCTAGTACCACTTATAGAGCTACGTTAGGAAAAAATTTACCAGTATTTAATTTTACTTTTCTGCTATTTTAGCATTTTCTAGCATTTTCTAGCATTTCTTAGCATTTAGTAACATTTATAATTAAGTTTTAGCCTTTAGCAGCATTTAGTAGCATTTATCAAACCATAGGATTACTAAGTATTTATATTAATATTAGTAAGCATATATAAAAGTATAAATTTGGTGTTATTAATAAAAATATTATATTTTATATTTTATAAATATTTTATAAATATTAGTAAGCATACATAAAAGTATAATTTTTATAAAGTTAATATTATTAATAAAAAATTTATATTTTATATTTTATATATATTTTTATTAACATTAGTAAGCATATATAAAAGTATAATTTTTATAAATATTAAATATTAAAGTTACTACCCTTGTAAAAAAATTCGCTAAGGCTCTAACTATATAAAACTTTAATGGATTACTAATATTATTTAAAAAAAACCTACTAAACCTTAAATTTTTATATAAAGTAGCATTTATATACCCTTTTTATATCCTTTAGTATACCCTTTAGCATACCCTTTAGTATACCCTTTAGCATACCCTTTAGCATACCCTTTAGCATACCCTTTAAAGTATCCTTTAGTATACTAGTACCCTTTAGTATATCCTTTAGCATATCTTTTAATACTTAACTACTAGTACTAGTAATATATTTAGCGCATTTAGTGCATTTAGAGCATTTAGAGCATTTAGTCGCACCTTAGTCGATACTATACGCTATATGTTACAATGCGCGGAATGCGCATTTTGTTAGCGACTTAGTCAATTAAGGCACGAGTACGGCAAGAGGGACGCGCAAGCCTGTACAATTAGTAGTCTATAAACAAGGATCCAAAGCTAGAGAAAGGAAAGGGGAAGAATAGAAGCACCGTTTAAAGTTATATACAATTCTCTGGTCACGTGACGGCAATTTGCGGCAATCTACGGCAATGTGCTAGCGCCGTAATATTACCCCCCCCCTCCGAAAAAGCCTGTCCTTAGGCTTTGTATGTCCGTATTATGTCTATAGGGTGCATTGGCAAATATAGTACCCTTTCAATGGCCTTAATGGTTGGTGGTTAATATAATTGGCGCGCAGTTGAGGTTATTTAGCAACTCGACCAACTAGCCTATATTGTGTTTTTTTAACACGCAGCCTGTACGCAACCTACCAGTAATCTGCGCATTTGGCAACCATAATTGTATTTACCTCTTTTATACTAATAATATATTTTAAATAAATAAAAGCTACTTTAAAGCTATTTATAAGGCTAGCAAAATAAATAATATTATTTTAGATAATTTAATATAATATAGCAATGGTTCTCTTCTACCTATCTACCTATTAACTTACCTACTTGCGTACATTGCCTACCTGTCTATATTACCTACCTATTTATATCTACCTACCTGTCTATATCTGCTTACCTATTAGCATCTACCTACCTATCTATATCTGCTTGCCTGTCTGTATCTACTTACCTGTCTGTATTGCTTACCTGTCTATATTGCCTACCTGTTTATATTATCTACCTGTCTGTATTGCCTACCTATTTACATCTGCCTACCTGTCTATATCTGCCTACTGTTACAGACGCTTTAAGTACGATGTTACGACTACTAGGAGAAGAGTCGGCGGAAGCTAGTTGGTTAATATAGATACGGTCTAGAATAGATCCAGTGGAACTATATAATAAGAAATAGTAATCAAGGTCATATAATATTAAACATATTAACTATGTTAAATGGAGGGGATGTTATGTTTAATATAGACAATATGTACCTTACATATAAGAGAGGATTTCTTAGGAGTATGGTTGTGTATTTAAAGGACCTTAGTCCCTACTGTAGATAGTTCTCTCCTTGTAGTAAATCTTAGAATATAATTAGAGTTAATCTATTGGGCAACCACTCCACTAATTATTATTACATTGTTATTTTATTCTTACCTATATACCTAGCCTAATAATAGAACCCACTGTAGTTTCTACTACAAGGTTCCGTTACACATTCACTACTAAGGTTATGGTATTAAATAAGATCGAACAATATGCTACCTAGAGTAGTACTAGTTACAACGGCGTCAACGGCAGCCATAACCTTAGGGCCAGGTGATACCAATATGGACGATAGGGATTCTCAGGTGGTTACATAAGGTTAGTTATAGGAAATAGTTAATTACTTATAAGATAATAATAGGATACTTAAAGAACGCATTAATAGAATTGGAGTAGCAAAAATTAAGTTACCCTTAATTAAACGATTTTTAGGAGAGAAGTTAAAGCTTAAGGGATTTCTTACGCAGATGCACTTTAAGATAGTATAGGAAGGAGCGAAGTTAGTAACATTGTTGGATTAAGTAGCCTATATAGGATTATTCCTGATAGGGAGGGCGCTTAAGTGGTTTAAGCCGTATCTTACGGAAATATAGGCCAATAGTATAACAACTACTAACCAGGATGTATGATATATATTTACTAGTTAGAATGGGTTTATAGAGCAACTAATGCAGATATTTAGAGACCTAGAGGCTATAACCACAGCAGAACGAAAGCTTTAGAACTTAGTATAACGTACTTTAGCAATTAAGTATATAACACAGTTTTAAACACTAGCCACGCAGGTTAAGTGGAATAATAGGGCGCTTATAGCACAGTATAAATAGGGACTTAAGGCTAAAGTCTAGGACTCAATTATTCTAATAGAAGATGTGGATACTCTAAGAGAGTTAATAGATTAGTTAATAAAGATTAATAATAGAATCTATTAAAGGGAATAAGCTAAGAGAGGGCAAAATAGAGTTCTATAGTTATATAAGGCGCAGAGTACGCAATAATAGACATAGAGTTAAAAACTATAAAATGGCGCAGAGCTAATAGACCTAAGCGGTACTAAAGAGACCTAAAAGTAGGAAAAGAAACCATGGAAACCTAGAGGTTAAGGATTAAGTAATTAAAGGACCTAGGAGTAGAGGCTAAACTAAGGATCTTAGTAGTAGAAGACGTTTAGGCGGACTCTATAGCAAGAAAAGTGGTTTAAAGATAGGGCTTATATAAATTATAGAAAACAAGGTCATTTTACTAGAGACTATAGAGGTAGTTAGAGTAACTATATGGTAAAGGGAACTAGGCTAGCAGACGGCATATATATATAGAGGGATAATGGTGCACTATAAGAAACAAAAGAGTGTTTAATTAACAGTTTTGCGTATTGTTATAATAACGCATACCGAATTTATAAGGACGCTAAGTATAGCGCAAGCTATTAGCTATAGGAGCTATTATTATCTAAGTTTAAAGGAACCAACAAACCAGCTTATAGATTGGATATTAAAGATAATAAATTTAATATAGGCGAAGCATTTACTAATAATAAGGTAATAAGGGCAGCTTACTAGGAGCATATAGACCTTAGAGAAGTCAAAATAGAAGTAGAGACTAAAACCATTATGGAACAAGGTTTAGTAATAGGTATTATAACACCGTTAGATATAATTTCCATTGCTTTATAAGACAATAGGAGCAATATTTAGAAGAAACTAAGTAAGCAGATAACTGCTAGTGCTAGCTTATTACTTAATAAAGGCAAAAGGCTATAGGCTTAAGATTCTTAAGTAGAGATAAGAGAAGCTTAAGATTCTTAAGATGAGATAAGATATACCTAAGGACCCATAATGGATGAAAACTAATAGGAAAGGGCAGTGACTTAGTTTAGTAATAAATGAATAAGTATAGGACGCAAGTTTAAGAACTACAAGTTTAGAGAATAAATAAGAATGTTAGCAATCCTAGGGGAACGCAGTATTCAGCCTAAAAATTGAACAGTTAATACTAGGATTAAAAAGCAAGACGACTATAAAGATCTAGCTGCAAGATATAGAAAATAAGAAACTATAGATAAGTTTAGGACAAAAATTATTGTATAATAGGAGTAAAAGCTAGATAAGAGATTAGCTATACTAGGTTGTATAAGGGATAGAGCACCTATATAAAGAGTTATTAATAGGCCGAGTATAGGGATACCTAGGGCAAAATGGTTAGATAAACTGGAATAAGAAAAGGATCTAGATATTCCAACTAGGTTTAAAGAAAGATATACTAAAGGATGTTATAATATAGTAATAATAAGGTACTTTCTAACAGATAAACCATACACACTAAACTAGTTGTATGGAAAGTGGTATAGGCAACGACATAATAATAAATGGGCCAATTTTTATATATAGCTAGATAAAAAAGTTGTCCAAGACTAACCCATTATGGAAAAACACATGAGTTATATTAAAGGAGCGTTAATTATAATATTAAGGAACCTAGAAGAAGGATCTAGGGACTAGAGAAGTAAGTAATAAATCTTAATACCTATAGCAGAGATACCAGTGGTTAGGTTAACTAGGTATAGATTTAAACTTAAGAATAAAGATAAACTACAAGTTAACCTAAAATATGCAGCATATTATACACTATTGTGGATAGCTTGTGTGGATAATATATATAATATATATAGAGCACCTAAAGATAAGAACCAAAAATACCTAGTAAGGATATATTGGGCACTAGAGGAAAAGCAGTTTAGGAATATTAAGTATATATATAGTTAGCACCTAGTAGAAGTACAAGGTTAAGGGGACTTAACACTTTAACTAGGAAGATTCCTTATGGAAGAATGCCTAGATAGATAATAGTAGTAGAAGTGCCTAGAGAACACTTATCTATGGTATATAGAAGAAAAGAAACGGACTAAGTATTGGCTAAAGTTAGACTAAGTATAAGTAGGATTAAGCAGCCAACAGTTAAGAAAAGGGGAGGTGTATAGAACCAGAGGGAACTAGTATTAGAGCCTTAGACCCTTAAAGAAATTTAAAGATAATACCTAAATTTATAAGTTAAGTAGCGAGATCAACAGTTTAAGGTATTAGTAGATAGTAAAGTAACTAGGAACCATATATCACCAAAGGCAGTAGAAGGGATAGGGTTACTATATAGATAGAAGGAATACCTATATCCACTTATAACAATTTTAGGAGATTAGATAGCCTATAGAGGAGGTATTATTAATCTTAAAATAGGACCTATTTAGATAACTATTAAAGGGAGACTAGTTAGAATGTCTTTTAATATCCTACTATTAAAATAGGACGAGGTGATACTAGGAATGTCTTAGTTATAGGAGTACAATCTAAAGATTAATTAGGTTATAGGTTAGGTTAATATTAGGAATACTTAACAGCGCAAAGTGTAATAATAAACTAAGATGGTATAGTACTAAGTTAGAGCAACGTATAAAGAGACTAAGTAAGGCTTAAGTTATATACTAAAGAGATACCACAAGTATAGTAAAAAGCTATGGTTACTAGAAAGTAAAAAGCTGTTAGAGTATGCAGTATGGGACTATAAGATAGAATTAGAAGAGGGAATAAGTCTAAAGTTCTTTCTAATCTATAAGCTTACTGAAATAGAGTTAATAGCGCTTAAGGAGTTTATCTAGGAGAACTTATGTAAGGGATATATTAGACCATTATAGTTATTAGCAGGATATCCAGTACTATTTATCCTAAAGAAAAACGGAAAACTTAGGATGTGTATAGACTATAGATAGTTAAATAGTATTACTAGGAAGGATAGGTATTCTTTACCCTTAATTAGCGAAATCTAAGATAGGATAGGTAACGTAAAGATCTTTATAAAGATAGATCTAAGGTAGGCGTACTATTAGATTAGGATTAAGGAAGGTAATAAGTAGAAGGCAGCCTTTAGGTCAAAAGAAGGACTATATAAACTATTAGTTATGCAATTTGGGCTTATAAACGCACTAACAACGTTCTAGAAGCGAGTTAATAGTGTATTAGGAGAACACCTAGATGAATTTATTATAGCATACCTTGACAACATTATTATCTACTTAAAGAGTAAGGAAGAACACGAAGAACACGTTAAATAGGTCTTAAAGAGACTATAAGAAGAACAGATGCTAGTAGCAATTAAGAAATGCAAGTTCTTTACCTAGAAGACCAATTTTGTTAGATTTATTATTAAACCAGGCCAACTTAGTATAGATCCAAAGAAGATCAAGGCTATAGTGAATTAGCAGGAACCAGAGAACGTTATATAGTTAAGATCATTCCTAGGGTTTTGCAATTACTGTAGAAGGTTTATAGCGCAGTAGTTAAAGGACATTAAGCTACTTACGCGGTTAACAAAGAAGGAAGAACTGTGGGTGTGGGGAAGGGAATAATAAGAACTGTTTAAGAGAATTAAAGAGTTGTTTACCTAGGAGCTAGTTCTTAAGATCTATTAACTAGGTTTAGAGACGGTTATAGAAACAGATACATTAGACTTTACACTAGGGGCATACTTCCTATAGAAATATTAAGATGGATGGCACCCAGTGGTATACTATAGTTGGAAGATGACACTGCTAGAATTAAACTATAATATCTACAATAAGGAGTTGTTAGGTATAGTTACAGCACTTAAGAAATAAAGAGCATTCTTATAAGGCATAGAGAAACCATTTGTGGTTAAAACGGACTATAAGAACCTTATAGGATTCCTAATAATAAAGAAACTTAACTAAAGATAGGTTAGATGGGCGGAAATGCTTATAGAATACTATTTCGAAATTTAGCATACTAAGGGTATAGATAATGTATAAGCAGACGCTTTAAGTAGAAAGGCTAAACTATAAAGTAATAAAAAGCTATTAGGAGCTTTGTTATAAAGGGATTAAGATAGATTAATTAGGTATAATTACCTAAGGATTATAGCAACTAAAGAAAGTCAGATCTATAAGTTACCAGAAAGTAATTAGACACAGAAGATTTAAGAAGTATAGGTAGAGGATCTAGACTTAGAGTAATACGAAAATAGAGAAGCAACGTATATACCTAAGTCTATTACAGAAGAATTTGTTAAAGAATTCTATAAGGGAATAATATAAGGACATAACGGAGCTATAGGCTTAGTATTAAGACTTTAAGAAGAATATATTATTTAAGGAATCTGGGGACTAGTAAGATAAGTTATAAAGAAATATCTAGATTGCCAAAGAAATAAACTAACGAGGCATAAGCTATATGGAGGGCTATAACCTATTAAGACACCAGGAAGACTATAGGAGGTTATATTATAGGACTTTATTATTAAGTTACCAAAGTTAAGAGATCCTATTATAGGACAAGATTATAACGCGATTTTAGTAATAGTGGATAAGCTAATAAAGTGGG
>Ga0307507_10009735_pt1 | contig 12690 bp, 13 predicted proteins | sample 7_EM_MG_FD_207223 | JGI IMG/M metagenome (GOLD analysis project Ga0307507, IMG submission 207223) | Populus trichocarpa ectomycorrhiza microbial communities from riparian zone in the Pacific Northwest, United States - 7_EM | ecosystem: Host-associated > Plants > Roots > Unclassified | place... | reverse complement strand
TGTTGCTGATTAGTCACCCTTACGGTGACTCATCAGCCCCCTACTTAGGCACTGCGATCCTTACGATCCTTTGCTTTCGACACCTATTAGACAAGAACAAATCCATCAGTTAATAGGCCAATCAAGTGCACTTAGGTGTTACCGACACTATACTATTTAAGCATATATTAATTTACTACCTTAAACAATCAGACGGCGACTTGGCCGCCGTTTTTGGCGGTTTGTGACGCCGTTTTCTGAGGCCGATTTGCCCGAAAACCCCCCAAAACCTGCGGCTGGTGGCCCGAGCGCTAAGGTTGTCCGGATTGCCTGTATTGGCCTAGCCCAGGCGCAAATAATATCAGCAACAGAGCAAAGCACCCTTGGCCTTTTTTAACGCCAAGGTACGCCCAGGTACGCCGCACACTTACATACCTTCAGACTCCGGCAAACTGTCTTCGCTCCTGTCACCATTAGGCGCCAAAATGGGCCCCTCTAAATTTGGCTGGCCAGCATACTTAAGATGGCTTCGCCCTCGCTCGTCGACCACAAGTAGCTACCCATCTTCTCTTCTCCCGCTAGACCTGCCTGTTCTACTTACCGTCCACCTCGCTCGTCTTCAAGCATTCATCGACAGCAGCATCGCACCAACCCTCCTTTCTTTAACACATTCGCCGACGACAACGCAACATGCGACGATACCTGTCAGACAAATACTCTTCGTCCGAGGAAAGCAAATACGCAGATTCGAAAACCAACGAAGCTAGTTCCAGCACAGACTTGACCGACGTCGATACCTGTAGTGACGATGACGATGATGATCGGGCATGGCTCCTCGCTGACGAAGACCACCCGCCCGAGTACTACCTCGAACAGCTCAACACGTTTGACGAAGCAGAATATGCGAAGGAGGATTACAAACCTAGCAGTACCCATCTGCTTGACCGCATTGAAGAGCAGTGGTGCCAGTAAGCAGCCCGTCTCTTTCCGTTTCCCTGCCGTGTTACACCACCCCAATGGCGCTAACGTGTGGCATAGGTTCTGGGCGTACTTGGGAAAGGACCCTCAAAAGGCCTATATGACCGTCTCTCTTCGCAGCCTCCACAGCTTTTTTGACTGGCTGCTTAATCAACGCCGAGGGAAAGGAGGAAGGAGGCGCCGCGGGACCAAGGTATCGAGCTCCCTCGGGACATACTGGAAGGTCTACCGCCTCGTATACGAAAGAGCGATTGGTGCGAAGCTCGATGGTCAGTTGAATAGGAACATGCACAAGGTGAGCGCATCCCAACTGCTTTAAGATGTTGTATACCCCAGGCTTCGGACGTGACTAATTTCAGGGGTTAGGTGCTTAGAAAGCTGGCCAAGAAGCATGGCTTAAAGAAGACGGGGCCAGAGAAGCCCTGTATGTATGTGGAGGACCTTACAGAAGTGCTGCGGACGAACCTAATGACGACTGAAAAGAGGTACTCCCATGGACGCCATAGGATACTACTCCAGCTATATCTACAACTGGGTGGTTTTACTGCGAATCGGCCCCAAGCCCTCCTTGATCTCTGCTATCGGCATATTAGGGTCACGCTACTCCGGGACCCAGAGGGTGGGCCCCACCGTGTTTTACTGGAATTCACATTTAAATTTACGAAGGAGTACCTTGGTGTGAAAGATATGTAGGTTCTTAAAGTTCCATCCTTTCCTTTTAGTTGCTACCATTTATAACGTTATAAAATAAGTACTAATGCTTACCTGCTAACTAGAAATACCTTCCCTATCCCTGAAATTATCTACGACCCGTCCCTTAGCTTCAGCCCTCATGTCTTCCTTCTCGGTCTCCTTTTCGCTGATCGGGCGTTCGCAGCATACAACCTCACATCTCCCGAGGAGCTGAGCAAGCTCTACATTGAGCCAGGTCGTAATGAGCTACCGTTGCGGCTGAATCGGAAACTAGACGATATTCCCGTGTTCCGCCGGTCAGTGAGGACTCTAAATGGCTGGACCATTTCTCATAACGAACCTCTTCCATACTCTACCCTTGCACCCTGGACCAAAGGGCTCGGGGAGATCACTGGCTTTGCTCAGGTCTCTCGCCCATATTCGCTTAGATATGGTGCCGGAAAAGCATTTAACGAGAACGGTAAGCTCCGTTGCGACCGGCCTTTCTATCAGAAGCACTAAAGAGAAATATAGGCAACGTCAGCGAGGCCATGCAAAACCTGATGATGCAGCATGCCGATATACGAACGTTCTTAAGGCACTACCTGTCGCGACGTATCACAGCAGATACACAGGCGATCATCCGAGGCCTCCAGCCCCAAGACGCATTGATGCGGGCCGCTTGTACCATGAGCCGTTCGATCGATCCTCGACGACCGCGGCGGCTTACAACAGAACAATCTTCATCAGTTAACGATCATCCTACCATCCGTTCTCTGCTCAAGCAAAGAGAGCAACTTAAATGCCGTCTCAAAGGCAAAGCTACGAAACATCCAAAGTATAAGGCGCTCAATGGCGAAATCAACAAGGAAAGGCAACGCCAGCGGCATGCACTTCTTAAAGATGTCAAGGAGACCTGGGAACAGGAGCAACCAGTGCGTGATGTTGAACTGCAGCTTGCCGGCGTTCAAGTCAAGGCGGAGGCTAGGGTGACCACGGATCCCTATGAGGGCATGCTATCAGAACAGAAGGAATTAGTTGATGCGGTCGTCAGCCTGCCAGGTACCACATTTGAAGAGGAGATTCGTCGACGCGACAGGGCCATTTGTGCGGTTATGCAATACTGCAAGGTCGAGGAAGGTGGAATGTACCCTGCCGCTTCCAAACTTTGCAAACGATCCAGCGGTCGTGCAACACCAGTCAAGACGATGGATGAGGCCAAGATTGGCTCTCGAGTTGAAGCCTTGGAAGCAGCCAAAGTGTCAGTATACAGTGAGAAGAGGCCGAAGATATGTTTCCTTTGTCTAGGCAACGAAAACCTGCCGATCAAACAGCGCATATATTCGTTTCATACCCCAGGTGATCTCAGCAAACACTTCAAGCGGAAGCACCTTGCGAATATTAGGGAAGGGGAAAAGATCCAATGCAACCTCTGTCAGGTTGTTTTGGCGCACAAGATGCACCTGCAACGGCATGCCGACGATGTACACGGTACGGTCTCGTAGAGCGCTGCAACTGTTTGGAACATGGATTTACTCCGCAAATGGTGCAGTTCCGGTTTCAACACTAAGGATTAATTACGGCAAGTAGTCTTAGAAAATTTCTTTCGTATCTTGTAAGATGGGCTGTTTCATGCAAACGCTAAGAAACTTTAATAGTAATAGTGGAGGTTAAACGCGTTCACATTTCTTTAAGGGGATCTCGGGCTTTAAGTAAGTTCATTTCTGAATTTACACCGCGTGATCTATCTTGCCTACTAGTCCACCCTGCGTACTGGTCTACCCTACGTCTATCTTACCTACTAGTCTACCTTACGTACTAGTCTACCTTACGTACTACTCTAACGCCCCTATCATATTTCCCATGTAAGAGGACTTAGGTAAAGAGGTTATCTAGGTCACTTTACCTAAGTCGCGTTTCCTATGTAAGAGGACTTGGGTAAAGCGGGTACTAGGACGATTTTCCTGGGACGCCGATTTTCCTAGGAGGATCGCCCTTGGATGCTCACGTACCTGGGATGTTGTTTCTCTCACGGAGTAGTCTCTAAGGACCTATTTCATCCTGAGAGCTTTCTCCTGAGAACGCATGTCTCTTAGGAGAGTCCCGTGCTCTGATTCTATCCTAAATGTATTCTCCTAAGATCGCAGATTGACAAATTTCATAAGCATGCACAATGAAATTGATAGCGCGCAGAAATGGATTGAGCTCGATACGTAATTGCCTAATAACTAATTCACTTGGCTAATCTATCCTAGATACGTCCATGAAGGCTATTCCGTCTCGTCGAGTTCATATGCGGTTTGGTGGTCGTCATCACTAAGCAGCTTAGACGCTATTCCATCCCACTGGTATTGGCTTTGGTCTACTGCTTCGATCAAGACCCGGGCTAAGGATAGACCGTTTCCGTGATAGCGGCTGCACCGCCTCTTTTAGAAGAGAGCGCGACTCCCATTATTTTCTAGGCCGGGATATCAACGTTACTCGGCAAGCCCTATGAGCTTTTTATCTTCTTCGGGCTGCCATTTACTTCCTACTAACGGGACACAGCATATTCTCTTCCGTGATTCGTTAGGGGATGCTAATGGAGTTCTTAAAGGTTGCACTTTTGCAAGTGGCAAATGAAGAATTGGAACGAGGATAAGTTAAAGTTGGATAAGGCCCCCTTAGGAACCAATTTAAGGCCCTAATAACTCTTTGAATGCGATCTGTTTCTGTCCCTCTTCATAAATAGATGCTGGTCCCGTTTGGAACCTTGCATGTACCATAAGTTCTTATTTAGCGCTAAAATTAACGAAAAACCCACCGTGCCGAAGCTACTTGGACTGATCAACATCTCAAGTCCTACCTCGTCCCTTTGCAAACCTATAGTTGAAGGTAGTAAACCATTTAATTAAAAGAGGTCGATCGATACTAAATATTGATGTGCGTATAGAATTCGAGTTCCTAAGAGCTCAAGTACCCCAATTTTGTTCGGAACGCGGGGCATTTCGCTTGGGACGGGGGTTAGAAAAGAGAACTAGTCCCATTACGGTAAATTACTAATGGATGTCTAATTGGCCCTTTTCCTGAGCTAGTCTAGTTTTCACTTAGCCCTCCTACGCGGCTGCTTATATCAGCAGCCAAGGGTGCACGGATACACTCTCTCTGGAGAGTCTAGGATCCACAAAGGTAGATGATTCCAATTTGCACTTGATGGGAGGCCTCGATATCCGCTCGGCGGATATATTCATTAGTATCGACGCGGGCGTCTGAGGGTCGATTGGCGTTGTATTTATGCTGGGGGCAGGCGGCTTAATCGCAGACTCTTATAAGGTTCTCCATTGTTGATCTAAGCTCACACATAGCAAGGGCTGGGAGAAGAGAGCAGTAGAGAAGGGGGTTGATTTTGGGGGGGTATGATTTTTAGTGGTGGTTATTTTGGTGGTCTCTAAGAGGGTCCCATTTAGAATGTTTTTGACCTTACGACAAAATTAGGTGCTCTATTTTTAGTCTCCTAGAAGCCTTGGGCTCCTAGGATTAATTCTCCGAGGAGCCTCCAAGTCCGTAGTCCTGGACCTAGGATTAAGCTCTAAGGAGCCTCCGGGTCCCAGGAATAGTCTCCTAGGAATATGTTCTTAGGAGTTCCACAGCACCCCACGACGGAATAATTATTTCCCCTAGGATCGCATCCCTCCTGGGATCGGCCCTCCTGGGATCGGCCCTCCTTGGATCGGCCCGCCTGGGCCGAGAGCCCTCCTAAGATCAAATCTCTTGGACATTTAGCCCTCCTAGAAGCTCTACCCAGATAGGAGCAGCCTGCAAAAATTATGCGGCTAAAGAAATATGCTGCCTGCAGAAAGTGTGCGGCCGCAGCGCCTGGGAGCAACTTATGGCCTAGGAGTATTACCCTAAGAGTAATTTATTTCTAGTGGCCTTTCCTGTTATATAGCCCTGTTATTTTTGGCAAATATCTAACAGCATTTAAGCTCTTGGCCGGGGCATCCGGAGGGGAAATATCCTCTTAGGATGCTTACCAACTAAACCCATAGTGGAATAGCCTGCTTGGCGCTATGCCCTATTATTTGCAGCGGACATGACAGTATCCCAGTATACGTTTGGATTTGAGGTCGCTCATGTATATCTGTGTACCCCCTGATAATGTGAGTATTCCGTGTGTTCATGTCATATCAAAGCTACGTGACGCAAATTTATTGGAATGTACATATATTACTAGCTAATGGACAGTGTAGTTAAGCAACGTACCGCCACCAACTATTGACAAGAATAAATGTCAAGAAAGAGAAAGGGTAGCTGAATTCTAAACGTATATCTGCCTACATGCCAAAAGGGCGTGCGTTCTGTAGAGCTAAGTGTAGGACTGCAAATTATCAAACTGACCCCCTCCCATGAAATCACGATGAAATTCTACATTCGCAGTACCATGATGACTGGCAAATACTATATGCAGGATATTTTTAATCCACAATTCTGCAATTAGGTCGAGTGGAGTTTGATTATTTAGATCGCGCTAATGTTATCGCTAAACTCTTAAAGCTTCTGAATCGAACTCCTATTATAATACTGTGGAGTCCTGATAGGCTTTCGTTTGTAAATGGGGTTGACTGGTAAATAGGGCTGTTAATTGGGCTTGGTCAATTGGGTTGACTAGTCAATGGGTTTGACTGGTAAATAGGCTGACTAGTCATTGGGTTTGACTGGTAAATGGGCTGACTAGTCATTGGGGTTGACTGGTAAATGGGCTGACTAGTCATTGGGTTTGACCGGTAAATGGGCTGACTAGTCATTGGGTTTGGCCGGTAAATGGGCTGACTGGTCAATGGGTTTGACCGGTAAATAGGCTGACTATGCAGTAGGCCGTAAAATTCCGATTAACTTCCTTAGTGAACTTACCATCCTCGTCTATCTTACCCTTTTTAATTTCTGCAAGTTTTTTTGTTGGCTCGTAATTCCAAGATTTATATTCTGTTTTGCTCTTGTGTAGGTCAGGCCCATTCCAGTGGACGCAAATCCAGAACAGTCATACGCTCAGCGGTTAATGTTAGCTATGTAGTAACAGTAGTCTGTATAAACACTTCACCGAGTATGTCCTTATCCAAGAGCTATATTTCCTGGGTGCTGCTAGTCTTTTTACCGGTATAGCAGCAACCTCCGTTACGTCTGCGACAACTCAAACATCGAAGGTAGGACGGTTTCTAGAAAGCGTTTGTGAAGTGCCATCGGGGTCCTGCGTTTTGTCCGGGTTTTAGGCTTATAGGTAGCTGGGTATGCATCCGGGATTCCAAGAGATCTGCGATGGCGTGCAAGAGTCGTACGAGTGGTAGTTGTATCTGTAGGTGTTGTGATGGGGGGAAATGGGCTCGGTTTATTGCGGAAACGGCGAGATAGATCGTGTATCGAAGGACTGGGGAGGATGATCCTTCTTGTAGCTGGCGACGTGGTGGACTTAATAGTGGTAATGGTCGAGAAGGCGAGGGACGGCATAGCGACGACTGCGATAGACTTAGAAATCTCTTTCAAGCAGACGTTTACATCCAATTACGCCGAAAAGGTAGAGACTACGTCTACATGTCTTGCAAGGATTGCTCGTGGCTAATAGGATCAAAAGATATAGTAAGTTGCCGAGATGAGACCTTGACTATGGTCCTCATTTGGATCGCGAAACAAATTTTCTACTTTCCCTTACGGAGATCCCCATCTGGTCCTAGCTGGCATTTGCCCCGCCATTGGAAACTCTTGGCATCCACCCCACCAACCTTCACTTCTAACATGCCATCCTGTGGCGAAAGCGCGTTTGAACGCCAGCTTCTCTCTATATTCGCGTTAAAAATTAAACGCCTCTCAAACAAGGGTGTGGCCGGAGCGGGTGGGCCACCCTCCCTGCTAGCGGTTCCCGCTGGGGAGCCCGTTGGGGAGCCCGTTTTTCGGTGCATGGTTTTGGGTCGGGTCCCGTTTTGGTTCCCGCAGTGGGACCCCAGCCTCCGAAGTTCTAGATCCCTCCCTCTCCCCAGATCTAATCTGATCGCGGCGACTTGTGCTCGAACCTCTTGGCGCCCACCGCACTGCCCAATATCTTGCTACCAGTGGCAACCACACATGCCCCGGTGGCCAACTGGAAGGAGAAGCCGCAGGATAAGCTCCGATAAGTGCCGTATTTAATGTCAACCCATCTCATCCCCGTTACTCTGCGCCTCGCCGTCGCCCGTAATCGCGTCCATTATTTGCTTTAGAGCAACTCTCACTAACGCAAACCACTAATTATGCCGGCGTTATAACCAAGCTGAAAGCCCCAGTTGTTTCCCGCAAACGACACATTGTAGGATTGGCTCGACGGAGATCCTATGGCCTTCGAGATTGCGTCGCTAAGTAACTTGTCTTGATCCGCAGCTGCACCTTTCAGCAAAGGAAGGCTGTTCTCCACGTTCATCTCAGACACTTCGACATCGCATAAGATTTTCTGAGCTGCCTCAGCAGCTGGAAACATAGTAACGAGACTATCGACCAATGTGGTAATATCTTCGATTAGTCGCGTTAAGTGCTTCTCTTCATATAGCGCCCATTTCGCCTTCTGTCGCAATCCGGCCTTACTTTGGCGTCTGATGGCGAGGTCACGCATCTTTTTATGAAGTGACGCTGCCGTTTCCTCCAAATCGGTTGTCGAATCATACAGGGCAAGGCTCTGGTCAACTGGAGCATGCTGCATGAATCTCTTCGAGATACCCTCCGTATCAGCGAAAAGTTCTTCTATTTGCCCAAGGATCTTATTAGCTCCGGGGATATCTTGTGGCGAAAGTTTGGTCCCGTCCAATGATTGGATATCATCCAGGTGGACAAGTCCTACGGCCTGACCCCAACGGGAAAGACGAAGTCTCGCAATGTCGAGCTTTAGTAGACTCGTTTGGAAGCTTTTGCCGAAGCTTCGACCGATTTGAACGTATTCGAAACAGTCAACGACGTTATTGAAGAGGCTTGCAAGGCCGAGTGCCCCGATCGCAAGGCCGGTGGACTCCATGCGGTTGCGTCTATCAACAGAATAATTAGATTTCTATAGCTCAAGTATTGCATTGTAGCGTACAGAGAGGGAAGGATACTCTGAAATGCGACTCTAGAATATACAGGAGCGCGATTTGCGATGGGGTCGGGTAGGAAGAATTCTGAGCCCCAGAAACTTAGGCGTTGAAGCTGGATGTTTGAAAACCCCCATTTATAAGAGCCGCTTGTGGGCAGGCATGCCTAGAATCCGGTGGATCATTTGAAACAGAAAAAAGCAAAAGAATTTAGTTAAATCTCCTGACCGTCTGATCAAAGAAAAAGGTTGGTCGATTACCTGAAAGAATATGGCCACGTGTACACGAAAATTTTTGAGTGGCTTAGCGGATATGCATAAGTAGTTACGCCTTTCTCTTTGCATACAAATCTGCGTCGTGGCACTAAGATATTGGTGGAAGAGAAAGTGGCTCGACCTATTAGGCTCCAGGTGGCGGAATCAGCTGAGGACAAGCTGAGGATGAGGAACATTCCATCAAGAGTGCGGCTGAGCAAACGCCCCTTTGGCATCAGCTAACTGTAATTTTGGAAAGCTTGACTTAAAAATTGTACGTACCGTTGTCGAAGTTGACTGTAGATACTTCGCTTGTGACTATATTCTGTTTCCAGCAAAGCACAACATATGGCTGCTTTTTCGACCCGAACAACAACAGATTGGAATTACGGTCTTTCAGTTGGTTCAAGCTCTGGTTCAATTGTATGCAACATTGGGGAGAGCCGTCCCTTGGGTAGGTCATAGCATCAGCTACCTATTGCCTTGAAGATTATATGCTAAAATCGTATCAATTATCATCCATAGATATAACGCCTACACCATCCTCTACAGTGCCATTTCTCCGCGATAAAAAGTTCGTTGAGAGAGGCAAAATCCTAGCCCTAATTGGGCAGATTTTGTCTCTGCCTGCGTCGCGAGTAGCGATTGTCGGCTTGGGAGGTGTTGGGTAAACTTACACTGCCGATATTCGTGGTGCATCTATTCCACTAAGAGTTAATAGGAAGACACAACTTGCCATTGAATATTCGTACCGCGTGCGAAAGTGCTTTCCGCAGACATGGGTGTTATGGGTCTACGCCAGCAATTGAGTCACATTCGAGGCAGTATACAGGACGATCGCAGACAGACTCATGCTCCCCGGACGGGAGGATCCCCGAGCAAACGTCGTACAATTGGTTAAGAACTGGTTGTGCAATGAATTAAACGGCAAATGGCTCCTAATCCTAGATAATGCGGACAATGATGATATCATGTATGTTAGACCTATAGAACGAGTGTGCTCGCATGCTAAGATTTATGCAGGGAAGAATCTCTATCGATATATATTCCGGTGACAGGGGACGGAAGTATTTTGATCACTACCCGAAGCGAAGAGGTAGCTTTAAGTCTAGTAGAGGATGGCGATAATATTATTGAACTAGGTCTTATGAATGAAAGCGACGCTCTTCTGCTTCTTCGAGCGAAGCTACGTCACGACTTTAAGGTAAAAGATGCTCAAAAATTGCTTCGAGCGCTTGGTTACATGCCTCTTGCTATCACATAAGCAGCTGCATACATAAATCGAAGGTGGCCTCGCTCGACAGTGTCTAAGTATTTGATTGAATTTGGAAAAAGCGATGACAACAAAAGGAATCTTCTGAACCAAAACATAAGGGATCTTCGAAGAGACAAGGACGCGCTCAACTCTATTATCACGACCTGGCGGATCTCCTTTGAGCATATCCGCAAGGAGAGACCTTCAGCTGCAACACTCCTATCGCTTATGAGCTTCTTTGGCACGTAAGCCATTCCTGACTTCCTACTTCAGGGTTACGAAGGTGACTATCAGCAGACCACAGAAATCACCGACGGTGACTTTGAGGACGACGTGATGACACTTAAGAATTATTCCCTAATTACGGCCAACACAGATGACACCTTTAATATGCACCAGTTAGTGCAATTTGCAACAAGGGAGTGGCTGATGTCGCATGGTGACCTAGACAGCTGGGAGAAATAAGCATTGCGGAATATGGCCAGGACATTTCCAACGGGCGAGTACAGGAATTGGGGGAGGTGTAAAGCATTGCTTCCGTATGCTGAAGCGGTGCTGTTACGCTGGCCATCTAGATCCAATTGTCTGGAGGACTGGGCACTGGTTTGCATGAATGCTGCATGGTACACATGGGAAATGGGAAACCTTGTAGAAGCCGAGAGGATGGCACGAAAGGCGCTGGATATAAGAAAGCTTATACTCGGCGAGGACGATCCAGCAACACTAGTGGCCATGTATTACCTGTGCATTATCTATTACAAACAAGGAAAGTACAAAGAGGCTGCCTCAGCCAACGAGACTTTGGTGCGGAAAAGGACGCAAATGCTTGGAAGGGAGAATACCGAGACATTGAAATCAATACGTAACCTTGCCAATTGTTACTGGGAGCTTGTGAGGCACACAGAAGCGACGCAGATGCACGAGGAGGTGCTAAGTGTGCGGAAAAGAGTGATTGGTGAAGAACACCCAGACACGCTGAAATCACTGCGGGATGTTGCCGAATGCAATTGGAAGAAAGGAAAGCGAAAAGTGGCGATGGACATGTACGAGTCCGTATGGAAGGCGCGGAAACGGATTCTGAAAGAGGAGCATCCCGATACTCTGGAATCCACGTGTGACCTGGCTTTGTGCTACTGGCACCAAGGGGATTGGAAAGTGGCGATAGATATGTACCATGATGTGTTAAAGGCACGGAAGCAGCTCCTTGGTAACGACCACCCTTCAACGCTTTAGTCTGTCCTTAAACTAGCCTTCTGTTACTGGGAGCAAGGGAAGCGGAAGGAAGCCATGGAAATGCACGAGAATGTGCTGGAAGCACAGAAGCGCGTTCTTGGAGAAGAGCACCCAGACACGCTCACTTCCATGCGTAACCTCGCTTCCGACTACTGGGAATAAGGGAAGCGGAAGGAAGCCATGGAAATGGACGAGAAGGTGCTGGAAGCACAGAAGCGTGTTCTTGGAGAAGAGCACCCAGACACACTTACTTCTATGCGTAACCTCGCTTTCAACTACTGGGAACAAGGGAAGCGGAAGGAAGCCATGGAAATAAACAAGAAGGTGCTAGAAGCACGAAAGCGCGTTCTTGGAGAAGAGCACCCAGACACGCTCACTTCTATGCGTAACCTTGCTGTCAATTACTGGGAGCAAGGGAAGCGTAACGAAGCGACAGATATATACCTTACAGTGCTCGCGGCACGGAAACGAATACTTGGTAATGAGCATCTATTAATATTGGAATCTTCCCGAGACGTTGCCGTCTGTTCCTGGGAGCAAGGGAAGCGGAAGGAAGCCATGGAAATAGACGAGAAGGTGCTGGAAGCATAGAAACGTGTTCTTGGAGAAGAGCATCTAGACACGCTCACTTCCATGCGTAACCTTGCTTTTAATTACTGGGAGCAAGGGAAGCGCAAAGAAGCGACAGATATATACCTTATAGTGCTCGCGGCACGGAAACGAATACTTGGTGATGAGCATCTATTAACATTGGAATCTTCCCGAGACGTTGCCGTCTGTTCCTGGGGGCAAGGGAAGCGGAAGGAAGCCATGGAAATGGACAGGAATGTGCTGGAAGCACAGAAACGAGTTCTTGGAGAAGAGCACCCAGATACGCTTACTTCTATGCGTAACCTCGCTTCCGACTACTGGGAACAAGGGAAGCGCAACGAAGCGACAGATATATACCTTACAGTGCTCGCGGCACGGAAACGAATACTTGGTGATGAGCATCCATTGACATTGGAGTCTTCCCGAGACGTTGCCGTCTGTTCCTGGGAGCAAGGGAAGCGGAAGGAAGCCATGGAAATGGACGAGAAGGTGCTGGAAGCACAGAAGCGTGTTCTTGGAGAAGAGCACCCAGACACGCTTACTTCTATGCGTAGCCTTGCTATTAATTACTGGGAGCAAGGGAAGCGCAACGAAGCGACAGATATATACCTTACAGTGCTCGCGGCACGGAAACGAATACTTGGTGATGAGCATCCATTGACAT
>Ga0307507_10009734_pt1 | contig 12691 bp, 10 predicted proteins | sample 7_EM_MG_FD_207223 | JGI IMG/M metagenome (GOLD analysis project Ga0307507, IMG submission 207223) | Populus trichocarpa ectomycorrhiza microbial communities from riparian zone in the Pacific Northwest, United States - 7_EM | ecosystem: Host-associated > Plants > Roots > Unclassified | place... | reverse complement strand
ACGGCCCGCGCGCGGCGTCGGATCTTCTCGCCCTTCGAGCGTGCCGATGATCGCCTGTCGCACGCCACCGAAGGCACCGGCGTAGGACTGTCGCTCGTCCGCGGCGTCGCCCGAGCGCATGGGGGCGACGCATTCGTGAAGAGCACGGTCGGCGTCGGCTCGACGTTCGTGGTTCGCTTTCCGATGGAGGGCTCGTGATGGTGGTGACGGAGAGGGTGCTCATCGTCGAAGACGACGCGGCGCTGCGCTTGGCCATGACCAAGGTGCTGCGCGCGGCGGGCTATCGCGTGGAGGTGGCCCGGACGGGGGACGAGGGGCTCGAGATGGCGCTGGCCGATCCGCCCGACGTGGTGCTCCTGGACGTCATGCTCCCCGGGAAAAACGGCTTCGAGGTCTTGGCCGCCCTCCGGCAGCGCGACGCCGATCTGCCCATCGTCATGATCACCGCCAAAGGGGAAGAAGCGGACAAAGTGCGCGGACTCGAGCTGGGGGCCGACGAGTACGTGGTGAAGCCGGTGGGGGTGGCCGAGCTCCAGGCGCGCGTCGGTGCGGCGCTCCGTCGCAGGCGACTGCTGGCCAAGAGCGGGCCCGTCGCCATCGGGGAGCTCACCATCGACTTCACCCAGCACGCGGCGACCCGGGAGGGGGCCGCGGTGGAGCTGACGGCCCACGAGATGAAGCTCCTCGTCTTCTTTCTCCGGAACGAAGGGGCCCTCCTGCCGCGGGAGCGCATCTTGGCCGCCGTGTGGGGGGCCGACTACTTCGGCACGGATCGCACGGTGGACAACTTCGTCAACCGCCTCCGGGCCAAGGTGGAGAAGGATCCCAAGAACCCTCTGCACCTGGTCACCATCCGCGGCGCGGGCTACCGCTTCTCGCGCACCCCTCAGCGGCCCGAAGGCCCGTGATGAAACGGTGACATGGCGGGGAAACTTCCGAGACCGAGGCGGCGCAGGGTGACGCGCATGGAGGTCACACGATGAATCCGATGGGAACCCGAATCGCAGTCGCGCTCTTGCTGCTCGCCGGCTGCGGCGAGACGTCCACCGCTCCCGGGGTGGGGGGCGCGGCGCCGGCCCCGGCCAACGCCCCGTCCGAAGGGGCGCTGGAGCAGGCGCTGGTCGACATCGACATCGGCCAAAACTTGGCGGCCGCCCGCGAGACACTTACGACGACGCTGGCCTCCGGCACCGTCTCCAAAGAAGACCGCGTGCGGGCCGATCTCGCGCTGGCCAAACTCCTGGAGTCGGCGGACAAGGAGCGCGCCATCTCGCTTTTGGAGGACGCGGCGGCGCTGGACGACGGGGCGGCGCAGAAGCGCCTCTTTCGTCTGCTCGCCGGACGCGACGCGCCGTCCTCCTGGTCGCGCAATACCTGGGATGCGCCGCCGGCGCCCAGCGCGTTCGCCTTCGCCCGCTACTACCCGGCGGCCACGGCCGACAACGAGGTCGACGCCCAGGTCTTCGTCTTCGGCGGAGACGCGCGCACCACCGACACGCTCGGCACCTTCCACGTCGCCGACGCCCTTCGCTCCAGCGCGGTCGATGCCTGCGGACTGTGCGACGAGGTGAAGACCAGCATCCACGCCGGCGGCACGCACAAGGAGTTCTGGAGCGCCATCCCCGCCTATGCGGCGCAGATGGAGAAGGCGCTGGTGGTCCTGTACGTCGACGAAGAGACGATGGTGCCGGAGCGCTACGCCAAGTGGCTGGCGGCCCCCGCGGCCGACGTCCGCGCGGCATTCTCGCGCGGGGAAGGCCTGGTGGCGGTCAAAGAGCGGCCCGGCGCGCCGCCGTTGGTCACCGTGGCCGCTCCGCGCGTGGCGCAGCTTCTCACCGTCGAGGCGACGCTGGCAGCCATGGGCGAGCTCCCCAAGCAGCCGGTCACGGTGAAGCTCCACGACGCCCTCACCAAGAACGAGATCCAGCGAGGGATCCGTGCCAACTTCGGCGCGTTCTGGACGTGCTACGAGTCGCTCGTGACCCGGCGTCCCAGCGCACGAGGGAAGGCGAACCTCTCCTTCACCGTCGAGGCATCGGGCAAGGTCGAAGACGTGCGCGTGGCACTCGACGCCACCTTGGAAGACGCCGAGCTTCGCGCCTGCTTCGAGAAGGCCACCAGCGCCATCCGCTACCCGGTGTGGTCCAAGAGCCTCTCGGCCAAGAGCCCCGTCCGCTACCCCCTCCAGTTTGCGCACGGCCCGGGTGACGGTGGCGGCGGGTAGAACGGACGGAAGACGTCCGTGCCGCTTTCTGCCCTTGCTATTGCTGCAGATCCCACCTACGGGGAGGGCGGAAGCAGGAGACGAAAGCCGTGGCCGCAAAGTTCGATGGTAAACACGCTCGCGCCAACATGTGGGTGACCCACCAGAATCTGGCGCGAGCCAAGGGAGGGCGGCCCCACTATCAGGCCCCGGTGCGCAAGGGCCCGAAGGTCTCGAAGGACCGTGTCGCGCCTTTGCCGAGCGCCGAGCCGGCCACCCCCGCAGCGCCCGCAATCGTCGAGCCGCCCACCGGCGACTAAAGAAAGAAGAATTCACAGGGAGGCGGGGAGTTTTTTGGGTTTCCAATGGGCCCCCCTGGGCCAAACTGGAAACCTAAAAAAAGCGTTCCGCGCCGCGCGCGAAGGTTCCCTCCCAGCCTCCCTGGAATGCCCAATTCCTCCAGAGCGCTTTTCTCTCGAATCGATCGATTACGGTATGGAGCGCCGGCATCCTGCTGGCGGTTCGCCGGCTTCCAGCCGGCACCGCATCGAAGCAGGCGCAACCGATTGGGACTCGCACGCCATCGCGCACTCGATGCTGTATCGTCGGGGCATGTCTCTCGATACTCCCGCCTTGAACGCTCCGGCCGTGGTCGCCCGTCTACGCACTCATTTCCGCACCGGACGCACCAAACCCGTCGCCTGGCGGCGCAGTCAGCTCGAGGCACTTCGAACCTTGCTCCAAGAGCAGGAAGGCGCGTTCCTCGACGCCCTGCAGAAAGACATCGGAAAGAGCGCCACCGAGGCTCGGCGCTCCGAGATCGGTTTCGTCATCAACGAAATCAACCACACCCTCGAGAATCTCGATGCATGGCTGCAGCCCGAGAGCGCCCCCCTGCCCGCCGCCTTGCTTCCCGCACAAGGCAAGGTCGTGCGCGAACCGCTGGGCGTGGCGCTGATCATCGGGCCCTGGAACTACCCGGTAAACCTGGTCTTCGCGCCACTGGTCGGCGCCATCGCCGCCGGGAATTGCGCCCTGCTCAAGCCCAGCGAACTGGCTCCTACCGTATCTGCCGCGATTGCCCGCTGGGTGCCGCGTTACCTCGACACCAACGCCGTCGCCGTCGTCGAGGGCGCCATCCCGGAGACCAGCGCGCTGCTGGAACAACAGTTCGACCATATTTTCCTTACTGGAAGCGGGCCTGTCGGCCGGATCGTCATGGCCGCTGCCGCCAAGCATCTGACGCCGGTCACGTTGGAACTTGGAGGCAAGAGCCCGGCGTTGATCGAACCCGGTATCGATTTGGCCGTCGCGGCGCAGCGCATCGCCTGGGGTAAATTCATCAACTCCGGCCAGACTTGTGTCGCCCCAGACTACGTCCTGGCCATCGGCGACACCGCCACGGAGATCGAGTCGCATCTGGCCGACGCCGTGCGTGCGGCGTACGGGGATGATCCGGCCACCAGCAGCGCGTACGGGCGCATCATCAATACCCGCAACTTCGACCGCCTCGTCCCGTTTCTGGGTGACGGGCGAATCGTGATCGGCGGAAAACATGACAGGGATCATCGTTACATTGCCCCGACGGTCCTCGCCGACGTCGACCCGCAAGCGCCCATCATGCGCGACGAAATCTTTGGCCCCATCCTCCCGATCCTCCGCGTAGCCGATCTCGACGCCGCCATCGCCTTCATCACCGCGCGCGACAAACCACTCGCCCTTTACGCGTTTACCAGTTCCGAGACTACCAAACAGCGGCTGCTGTTGGAGACCTCCTCGGGTGCGCTCGGCTTCGGCATGCCCGTCGTCCACCTGACGGCATCGGATCTACCGTTCGGGGGCGTCGGTGCAAGTGGTCTCGGTCGATACCACGGCAAATACTCGATCGACAATTTCAGTCACCTCAAGGCCGTCCTCGACAAGCCCCTCTAGCACGGTATCGTCATCCCGTTCTTTCGAAGCCAATCGATTTTGACGGGAGAAGAGCATGAATCGTCGCTACGGCGCTCTGTGCGCAGTGGGAATGACCACGCTGGTGCTGGGAGTGGGAGATTGCAAGAATCCCGGCGGCGAGCCGTCCGCGAGCACGGAGAGCAGCCTTGGGGCCGTGAACGACGGTGAATGGCCCGCGTATGGGCGCGATCCGGGCGGGGCACGGCACTCACCGCTCACGCAGATCGATCGCGACAACGTCGCCCGTTTGCAGAATGTGTGGACGTATCACACTGGCGACATCTCCAATGGGCAAAACCATCCGAGCCCAACCACCTTCCAAGCAACGCCGCTCTACCTCTTCGGCACACTGTATCTGAGCACCGGATTCAATCGCGTGATTGCGCTCGACCCGGATACAGGCGCCGAGCGCTGGGCATTCGATCCGAAGATCAATCTCGACGTCATCCGTCCGGGGGGATTTACCTCGCGCGGCGTGGCCGCGTGGGAAGATCCTTGGGCGCCAGAGGATGCTCCCTGCCGGCGGCGCATTTTCCTGGCCACACTCGATGCGCGTTTGATCGCGCTCGATGCGCTCACGGGCGAGCCCTGCGCCGGCTTCGCAAAAGATGGTACGGCCAGTCTCAAAGGCGGCCTCGATGATCTGGAGGCGGGTCACTTCGGGGTGACGTCGCCACCGGTCGTGGTCAATGGCGTGGTGATCGTTGGCTCGATGGTGATCGACGGCGCCGGGGTAGCGGTTCCCAAAGGCTTGGTGCACGCGTTCGACGCACGCACCGGCACGGCGAAGTGGACATGGGATCCCATTCCGCGGCGCCCCTCCGATCCGGGTTACCGCGCGTGGTCGCCGAAAGACGCCGCGCGGGCCCGGGCTGCCAACGTGTGGACGGCCCTCGCGGTCGACGCCAAACGTGATTTGGTGTTCTTGCCTACGAGCTCCCCGGCGCCCGATTATTACGGCGGCCTGCGCAAAGGCCCTGGACCGCATGCCGACTCCATCGTGGCTCTGCGTGCCTCCACGGGCCGGTTCGTTTGGGCGTATCAGCTCGTCCATCACAACATCTGGGATTACGATATTGCGGCGCCCCCTGCGTTGGCCAACGTACGCCATCAGGGGCGTAACGCAGCCGCGATTGCGGTGGCGGGCAAAACGGGATTTCTTTTCGTCCTCGACCGCGAAACCGGAGTGCCACTTCTTCCGGTCGAGGAGCGGGCGGTGCCCCCGAGCGATCTTCTGGGCGAGGAAGCCTATCCCACGCAGCCGTTTCCGGTGGCCACGCCCAATTTGGCGGGCGATACCACCATTACGCCGGACAACGCCTTTGGCCTGACCCCCACCGACGTGGCCGCGTGCGCACAGCTCATTGCAAATGCACGCTCCGAAGGTATTTTTACGCCGGCGAGCCTTCGCGGATCCATTCAATTTCCGGGTCCGGTGGGTGGCGTCAATTGGGGCGGTATGGCCATCGACGAAGCACGCGGGCTTTTGATCACCAGCGTCAATCGGCAACCCGATCTCGTGCGTGCCATTCCGCGTGACGAGTCCTATGTGCCGTTTCCCGGTGAAGTCATCTACGAGCAGACGGGGACCCCGTACAAAGTCGGCCGGCGCGTGCCGGTCGGACCCGAACTTGGGCTTCCGTGCACCCAGCCGCCCTTTGGCAAGTTGGTCGCCGTGGACCTGAGCACGGGTGCCATTCGGTGGGAGGTTCCCGTTGGCCAGCTCCCCGGCACCGAGCAGATCCCGGGCGCCGACCAATGGGGCTCCGCAGCCCTGGGTGGTCCCATCATGACCGACGGTGGCCTGACCTTCATCGCGGCCACCATGGATGACGCCATTCGCGCCTTCGATATCGATACAGGAAAGCAGCTATGGAAGGCGCCCCTTCCCGCGGGCGGACAGGCGACCCCCATGACGTATCGGTCGCCGCGCGGAAAGCAATTCGTGATCATCGCGGCGGGCGGAAGCGTTTTTCTCTCGCGACCGCCGGGCGACGCACTCGTGGCGTTTGCACTGCCCGACTGATCTCACGGAGTGACTTGCGGAGCACGCCCTCCAATGCGTCTCCGGAAGGTGTCTGACAGCTCGTGCCATCACCGACAATCTGCGGAATCCGGACGAAGGACGAGGAGTGATCCCTGCGATGCGTCTCCTCGTCATGCCCCCTCAGCGGGAGAAGTACGTCGTCGCGCGCTTCTGGCCCTTGGTCTTCACCTTCTTGCCGGCGAGCAACTCCTTCAAGGGCCGGGGTAGTTCCTTCGCCTCGAGGCCGAGCGCCTCGCGGATTTGCTCTGCACGAAGGCCTTGAGAATGGCCCCTTAGGAGTTCGATGATCTTGCCGCCAATGGCTGCGAGCTCCTCGTCGGAGCGGCGGTGCAGGCGTCCCCCACGGCCACGTTTCGGAGCCGGTATGGCGACAGGCGCGCCGCGGCGCGGGCCGCTCTTTGCCTTTTCCTTGGCCGCGGGGCTCGAGCCCTTCTCCAAGATCTCCTCGAGGGACGCGCTGCGAATGGCCGCAAGCACGCCCTGCGCGAAGTCCGCCGCAAGGTTTTCAATTTGATTTTTGAGATTACTCATGGCGCGAAACTATCCATGTGCACGGCGGCGTCAAGCAGAGAATAGACCTTTTTCGCGCCAACCGAAGCCCCCACTCGAGCAAGTGTTCTTTCGTCGGTTATCTTGGACGAGGTGATCAGACATGCGACATCATTCGGTCGAATCCGGTCGAGTGAATGCATCACCGACAACCGCCCAATATCGTCCGAGACGGACCGGGAGCGTATCTTGGAGCAACCCCTTTCAAGAATGCGGCTATATTCGACAATAGCGTTTCGATATTTACGCCCCTAGTCCGGTAGGCCTCTCGAGCAAGTGCGAAACGACTTTCGTCGAGGTATGTATCGCCCACTTTCCAGAAAAGACGTTTGAGAGGTCATCTTTATTCGCGGAGCGCGAGCGTCGCGGCCGCTGACCTTCACGATACGACGGAGGTTCGGAGCCATATTGCGCTCTGGATGCGCACGTGCGCATATGGGAGAGTTCCATGCCCAAATCGATGCACCTTCGCTCCGCCCATCCTCTTTCGCCCCGCTCGACCGCCGATTCGAGCCGCGTCGGATGATCGTGCCCCGCGAAGTTTGCGACCGGTGCCGGCGACCTTCCAGCGTCTGCTACTGCGCGCATATCACGCCGATCGAGACGAAGACCCGGCTCGTGCTTCTCCAGCACCCGCGCGAGCGCGACGTCGCGATTGGCACCGCGCGCATGGCCAGCCTCTGTCTCCGAAATTCCGACCTTCACGTGGGCGCCCATTGGGGCGATTCGCCGGCGCTTGCGCGCGCCTTGTCGGATCCTGAGCGCCCGCCGATCCTGCTGTATCCGGGGGAGGGCGCCATCGACATCATGCGCGAACCGCCCCCCGGGCCGGTGACCTTGGTGGTCGTGGATGGGACGTGGGCGCAGACGAAGAAGTTGGTGAAAACCAACCCCGTGCTTTCGGCACTACCGCGCTATGCGTTCACTCCGCCGCGTCCGAGCGAATACCGCATTCGCAAAGAGCCCCACGAGTCATGCGTCGCTACGATCGAAGCGCTCGTCCACGTACTTTCCGCCTTGGAAGGCGATCCCGCGCGCTTCTCGAAAATGCTCCAGCCATTTCGAGCCATGATCGATTCGCAATTGGCGGCAGAGGCGCGCTTTCAGGGCGCCCCGTCGCGTCACGCGAAGCGTAGAGCGCGCACACGGCAGATGGGCGTGCCGCGTCTGATGACGGACCGACAGCCGGATCTGCTCTGCGTGGTCGCAGAGGCAAACTCGTGGTCGTACCGCGAGCGCGCCGCGAACCCGGAGCTCCAAGACGAGCTCGTCATGTGGGCGGCGCATCGCCCCTCGACCGGCGAGACGTTCTCGTTCATCGTCGCACCGCAGCGCGAACTGGCCCCGGGCACCACGATGCACACGGGCATCGACGAGGCGACCCTGCGCGCGGGCGGCTCGCTCGAAGAGCTCCACACGACGTGGCGCGCGTTCGTGCGCGACACCGATGTGATCTGCTCTTGGGGGCGCTACGAGCCCAATCTGTTCGAGGCGTCGGGTGGCCATCTGCCGGAGGCTCGCGTCGATCTCCGGCACGTCTCGAGGGCCATCCCCCGCGGCGTGCGCACGTTGGCCGAGCCGCCGCCCTCCCCGGCGTTCACCACGGGCCGGGCGGATCGAAAGCTCCGCGCGCTCTGCCACGTTGCCTCGTCCCTCGTCGCTCTGTGTATTGGAAGCGTCTCAGCCGGAGATCGAGCGAAGACCGAAGAACCTCGCGAACCATCTGCGAAAGAGGGTCCGCGGTAGGAGCGCCCGGAGCCAAGGGAGCGTCTCCGCCAAGAACCCTACGCGGGTAGAGGGGGCGCATGTTCCGAGCCTCGATGGCGCGGACAATGCTGCGTGCAATGGCGACGGGACGCGGGCCGCTCGATTGCGTCTTGGAAAATGCCGCCACCGCGGCGCCGCGCGCCAATTCGTACGCCTCGATGGGCCCCTCGCCCATGCGCCGTGCGCGTGCCGCGCCGGTCTGGACACCGGTGCCCTCCATGCACGCAATCTGAATACCGAAGGGCTCGACCTCGTAGCGGAGCGCCTCGGCGTAGTGGTTTAGGGCAGCCTTGCTCGCCGAATAAGCCGCGTGAAAGGGAATGGCGGCTACGGCGGCACTCGAACTCATGAAAAGGATGCGCCCCTTGCTTCGCTCGCGCATGCTCGGCGCGACCGCCCGCACCACGCGGTGCGCACCCACGAGATAGGCGTCGAGCTGGGCCAACATGAGCTCCGGTGACGTCTCCTCGGCTGCACCCGCGGCGTAGAAGCCGGCGCTGTACACCACAGCGTCGATTCGTCCGGCGCACTCGATGACCTCGGCGATGCACTCTCGAACGGAGCCCTCGTCGGTCACTTCGAGGCGCACGGCGGCGACCCCCGACAACTGCACCCGTACCGGATCACGACTCGATCCGAATACCTGGTGACCACGCGAGGCAAGACTCGCTGCGGTCTCGGCGCCGATCCCTGACGAGGCGCCGACGACGAGCACGACCTGCGGGTCCGATACGCTTCTTGCCATGAGGCGCTGCATTATGACCGACAACTATGAAATGCGAAATGTCAAACACGCAGACATTCCAGGCGCAATCTCACTCGATATCCACGGCCACGTATCCGTTCACGAGATCGCGAATTTCCGTGGCGGCTTGAGATAAATTCACCTTTTCGAGCGTTCCACTCGTTGCGTTGCTCATTTCACGAATGGCGACCCGAGTTCCGCTCGCCGTATAAACAACGAGTTCGCCGGACCTGTCGCCTGATTGGCCGGCATCTCCGTGTATGACGGTGAGCTCCGTGCCTGCTGCAGCCTCGATCTGGGAGAGGAGGGCCCCGAGCGCCTTGGGGGACAAAGCGTTCGGTGACGTCGGTTGAATGGTGGCCGGGCACCACGTCCTCTCGGTGCCAGAGACCGTACCGTCGGCGAGGATCTCGAGTGTGCTCCCGGTAATAGAGCAGCAGGTCTTCACGTTATGGCGTCGGGAGATACACGAGACCGACGTAACTGGGCGAGGGAACCGCCAGCGGCGAGCCCACGGGGGTCGGCACGCCCGTGGCCTGGTCGACCGTCATGACGACGACGCTGCCCGAACCTTCGTTGCCAACGAAGAGGAAGCGCCCCGTCGACTCGACTTGAAAGTGGCGCGGTGTCGCTCCGCCGGTCGGCACGCGCGCGCGCCACGTGAGCTTTCCGCTCGAGGCATCGATGTCGAAGACCACGAGGCTATTGTCTCCGCGATTCGACACGATCAAATGGCGGCTATCCGGCAGGACTTGAATCTCGGCGCCGGTGTTGGTTCCGCCGTCGTAGCCCGCGGGGAGCGAAGAGACGGTTTGAAGCGGCGTCAAAGCCCCCGTCGATGCGTTGGACGTAAATGCGCTGACCGTGCTTCCGTTCTCGTCGATGACGTAGACGTGGGGGCCAAGGCGGTCGAAATCCATGTGCCTCGGCCCGTCGCCCGAGGCCACGGATCCGACATCCGTGAGCGTGTCGCCGTCGCGACGAAAGATGGATACGCGATCGAGCCCCTTGTTGGGGACGTAGACGAACGTGTTGGTCGGGTCGATCACGATCTCGTGCGTCTGCGCCGAGTCGCCAAACGATCGCGTCGCCGAACTTTCACCGAGACGTCCGTCCGCGAGCCGGGGGAAGAGCGCAATGGTGCCGCCTCCGTAGTTGGCAACCATGGCCAATTGACCCGCGCGATCCAGCCCGATGTACGTGGGACCGGAACCTTTGGAATCGATGGTCTGCAGCGACGTGAGCTTTCCTGTGGAAGGAGCCACGGAGAACGAGCGGAGTTGCTCCTGCTGGTCCGCCACCGCGTAGGCGAAATGCCGATCGGGATCGAACGCGAGAAACGACGGAGCTTTGCCCGAGTCGACGGTGTCGATCAGGGTCAGGGCATACGTCGTCGTGTCGAATGAATACAGGCGTATCTTCCCGTCTCCGCTGCCCACGTAAACGCGGGGCGCGCCGAGCGACGCACCGGCGTCGTCGCTCGGCGCGAGATTTTCGGCGCCCGCACCGTCCGCCGATAAGTCGCTCGGCGTTGCATTCGGGGAACTCGAATCCTCACTCGAGCTGCATGCGACCGACGCGGCGAGCGAGAGGCCCGTCGCGGACAGAAGCGAGATAGCTGCAGCCGATGGCCTGAATGGTTTGCGGTCGCGCATGTCGATGCGTGCCACGGTAACCCAAAACGAAGTGGAGGGATCCCAGCTTTAATTGTCTTCAATCACACACACTGCCCGCCAATCACGTCCGAAGCGAGCGGTCGTGCGTGGATACGCATTGGATCCGCAGCGGCGCGTATACGCATATGCCATGCGTGTACGTACACGATTTGCGTGCATCATGATTTCGTCGTTATCCCTTCGCGCGCCGTTGAAAAGGTCAACCGTGTGGATTTTGCCGAGTGCCCGACGACGCGTTCATGCGAATCGGCAACCGGCTCGAACCGTCGGCACACCGGTCCGATCCCTCTGTAATTGTTTAGGGAGACGAGTACTCGCCGAGGGTTGGACCAAAGGCATGTCGGCAAAGACGTAAAAATGACAACACGATTACCAACTGTCGAACGATGTTCAATCCTGGGCATACGAAATAAGAGGTCGCGCCGAAATGTCATTACGCCTCGGCGGCGCGAACGCCAGTAGCCCGTCCTCCGTAGCTCACGATGCCAGCGCCCTTTGATTCGTGTGCCGTGACCCAGACCGTTCGAGCTTACCGCTGCCATCGATGACGGTTCGTCACCGAGCCACGCGCAAATCGATATACGGCTTGGTTTCGGAAGGAGCCGAGCCTATCGAGATGACATCCTTCGAGAACGTTTATTCGAAATTTTAAATGAACCACAAGGGCTTTGATTGACGACACGGGGTACCGCATTCGATATGGATGAACGTCTGACCCGAATTGGGCTCTACGTTCGCAAATCGAATTCCATAGCGCGTGTACTGCATCGGGGGATCCGATTCGGTAGTCGGAGGAAGAGGGTATTGCCATGAGTGAAGAGCAGTCTTGGGGCCTGTTCAAGCGTGCGGCGGACGCGGAAGCGCCGGAGGCGCCCAAATGCGACGCAGAATGGATCTTCCGGGCCGCGAATTTTCAAGGCGGCAGCGCGCGGATTTACTACGCGAATCCGAAAATGGGCCTCAGACGGCCGGTCATCCTGTCCGACGGCTTCAACTCCGGCCCGACGGACTTCAATGACTTCTGGCAGGGGCTAAACGAGAAGGACTTCGCGTTTGCCACCGAGCTACGTAGACGGGGGCACGACCTGATCCTTCTCGGCTACCAGGAGCGCTCGGCGTCGATCCTGCAGAATGCCGAAATCGCCACCCAGTGCATCATGAGAGCCATCGCGGAGCGCGTGGGCGGTACTCCCATGCTCGTCGGCGGCTTCAGCATGGGCGGGCTCGTCACGCGGTATGCCCTGGCGAAAATGGAGCAGCAAGCCATCGACCACCAGACCGACACCTATTTGAGCTTCGACAGCCCGCACCGCGGTGCGTGGATCCCCATCTCCCTGCAGGCGCTCGCGCACTTCGTCACCATTGCGCCGGCGATGTCCAAGCAGATCAACAGCACGGCGTCTCGGCAGCTCTTGGTGCGGCACATCCCGGATCTCAGCACGCCGCCACGCGAGGATCCGGAGCGCACCAGGTTCCTTTCCGAGCTCGCCGCGGTCGGTGGCTGGCCACAGAGGCCGCGCAAGCTCGCCGTCGCCAACGGCAACGGTACCGGGCAAGGGAATGGGGTCAGGCCGGGCGAGAAGGCGCTGGAATGCACCAAGGGCGGATTCAAGCCGACGACACTCTTTACGCAATCGTCCGCGAACGGCGCGCTGGTTGCGAGCCTCAAAGGCCCGCTACAGACCAAGGAAATACGCACCAGCGAACTTCCGGAGATCGACGGTGCCCCCGGCGGCACGCTCGAATCCTTC
>Ga0307507_10009733_pt1 | contig 12693 bp, 14 predicted proteins | sample 7_EM_MG_FD_207223 | JGI IMG/M metagenome (GOLD analysis project Ga0307507, IMG submission 207223) | Populus trichocarpa ectomycorrhiza microbial communities from riparian zone in the Pacific Northwest, United States - 7_EM | ecosystem: Host-associated > Plants > Roots > Unclassified | place... | reverse complement strand
GTGCTCCCATTATAGAGATATGGGGTTTCTTTTGAGCTTTTTGCATTTTTCTTTATAAATATAATACCAAATGATATACTTTTGACATATTTAGAAAAATAAGAGAAGGCACTACAATTATTATCCCCATGAAGGGGAATTGATACTGACAGACTGTAAAAGATTATTCAAGGTCCACAGAAAGGACTCATACATGCCATGCAAAGCACTGGCCCACAACCACAAGTACTTTTGACCTATTTAGAAAACTAATAGAAGGCACTACAATTACTATCCCCTTGAAGGGGAATTGACACTGACAGACTGTAAAAGATTATTCAGGGTTCACAGAAAGGACTCATACATGCCATGCAAAGCACTGGCCCACATCTACAAGTAAATACAGTGCTACTATTAGTCATGTAAGACATATGGAGTTTGCATGACTAATAGTCAGTAGGCAGTGGGTGACTGAAGTGGCCCAACATATGTGCCCTGAATGACCCATTCAACCTCTGTCTCCATTTCACTCCAAACTTGTATAAGAGGGCCAGAGCAAGCATGGCATATATGAGTCCTTTATATAATTCTATATTCAGGAAGCCACAGTGAAGGACTACAACTTTTGTTTTTTTGATGATTTTACAGTACTTATCCTGTACTTTACCCTCCCCCACATGTTCCATCTGGAAAAAACCTCAACCTACAATTTTGTATACAATCTATCTGGAGTCCATCTATTCTAGCTCTCCTGCACAAATGCTGCATCGGATGTCTGAAAGCATTGATGAGGAGAACTCAGATCTGATGTCAGCATGACACTCCCATGACATCACCTGGCCAAATTGAAGAAAATTTCAGAGGGATGTAATACAACTGAAGTAGTTGTATTACATAATAACTGAGAATATTGTGTAAAAGCAGCAAACAATCATGCAAAAATCTGAGGAAATTCAATAAAATTGAGGAATTGGTATGTGAGGTATATCAAGTTGGAGGAGGTGTAATCTCTGCATATGAGACAGTAAAAGGGTGTATTATAAGTGTATTGGTATGTACTCATGTAATGCAAGAGTTGCAAGTCAATTGGAAAGAGCAAGGGTTATGTGGCAGAGTTTTCAATTAAAATTGGTCAAAAAAGTGTGTCAAAGGACAGAAGTTAGGGTCAGAATGGGATATTGGAAACCATAGAAGGCAATACCTTACCCTTCCCCATTGGTTCCACTGGACTCCAGTAGAATGTTGGAATTCCATTTGGAATCTGCAAGAATGGTAGGAATCTAGCATATCTGTGGATTCTGCTAGATTCCAAGAAGGTCTTAATCATTCCCCACTGATTCCTGCCAGATTCCAGTCATTGCTGTGGAATCCTGTGGAATCCAGCCAGAGGAATCAATTTTGGCCCAGAGACCAGCCAAAATGACATTCTGGGGGACAAATATTCCAGCAGAATGATGTCATTCCTGATTAGTAGCTGGAATGGTCCCCAGAATGGACAAAAGGAATGCAATGACTGGAATACACATTAATAAGCAAATCTACCTCAGGACTCTGCAGGATTCATGATCTTGGTAGCCAGTCCTGCCAAGCTGTGTTCCAAATGTCATGTGACTTAATATAAGAAGTCATGTGACTTAACCTGTATTTATCAAACAACTCAAACCCTATCCTGATACTTATGCCTATCAATTCCCTATGATATTCGAATCTGAACATATGAAATTGAAGTGTATTTAAAAACTACATAAAATTCATTTTATTACAAATGATTTAAAAGGAAGGGGGATGTTGAGGATAAGGGGGTGTAGGGAAGATGTTGAAGGGAATGGGGATATTAAAGGGAAGGAGGATGTGAAGGATGTTGATGGGAGGGGGGATGTTAAAAGGAGGGGGATGTTAAGAGGGGGGGGATGTTAATAAGAGGGGATATTAAAAGGAAGGGGATGTTGAAGGGAAGGGGGGTATAGGGATGATGTTGAAGGCAAGGGGGATGGATATCAAAGAGAAAGGGAATGGACAACCCTTGTTGCCAGGCATTGGTGCCAGGCACTCATTCATCATTGTCCCATGTTATTGTCCCACATTAGTGTCACACTGTTGCTGTGTGTTGTCATGGCATATTCTCATCCTGTCCTCATCATCATGCATTCTCATATTGCATGTCCTCATTGTGTTCCATGTCCTCATTGCATTGTCATCAGGTGTCCTCCTCATGTCCCATGTCCTCCTCATGCTCGTCTCATGTTGTCATTGTTGGGTTGTCCTGTGTTGTCACTGCACCCTCATTGTAATGTGTCAGTCCAATGTGATGAACAATGACAGATGTTGTTGTTTGTCATCTACTTGCTAGGTCACAGTGTCAGTGGGGTGGGTGGGTGAGTTGGGATGAATGTAAGATGGATGGCTCACCATGGTTTCCTAAAATAAGAAGAACAACAAATAATGACCAATGTCATCATTCATCATCTGGTTGCCACATCACTGTCAGGGACATGGCACCTGGATTCCATATTAGAGGGATATCAGGGGGAGGTATTTAACATAAAGTAAACCCAACCCAATGGTTGGTGAATAACCCCCCTATGACCCCATATGGTGGGGCTGGTGACTACTGTAGATGTGCCAGTAATCTAACATAACCTTGGCTCATCCCTTTTAATGCTCTGACTCCATGGCTCTGGCAGGGATCAAACACTAGACCTTGGGGATTATTTACCACTGGGTTGTTGGTTTACTTTATGTTAAATACCACTAAGCTACATGAGCTTAGCGGTATTTAACAAGGTGACCTTACCCACCTCCCACTCGTTGTTTCCTGTGTCCATTCGTGGGTGCTGGGCATCGTTTGTGAGCCAGTCCCTGTGAACAACATATCCTCCAAAGCTGAGAAAAACCTGTTACTCTTGAACTGTTTCTGGAGGTCAGTCTTCAGTTCCTTGATCATGGACAAGATGTCCCTTGACAATGAAACTTTGTTTTTCTTCTGAGTGAACTGCAAGATCAACTTCCATTCAGAGATTTTGGTAAGAATATCATGGACCTGCACTTGGATATTGGAGTTGTGATGGAAGTTTTCTAAGGTTGCTGTTGCCTGTGAGTGTTGTGGATGGCAAACTGATGCCCAATGTGTACAGGCAGTCTTGGCCAATTCAAGTTCATTCTTCACAGCTCCTACTCTCAATATACCCTCCTCCAAGAAAACACAAATGTCATCTTGGGAGGGAATGTCTGTAGTATTACTTCTAGAGTCCATATTTAGGAGGTAATGACTGGAAAAGAGCTCCTGCCATGGGAGTAGTGTTTGGTCAGTCATTGGAGTGACCAGAATGTTGACAGAGACTGTGTTGCACTGGAGTTTCTGAATGTATCACACAACTATTTCAATCACATCAAAATGAGCAACCATCAGCTGCAGCCATGCTGTATATGACTTTGGCAGACTGACTTTTCATGGAAGAGCAGATTGGATTGCCTCCAGTTCATCATCACTGTCACCTTCCTTTCCATCACTGCCTTCCTCTTCATCACTTAAACAAAGTTGGTCCACAAGGAGGGTTCCAACATTTTCCAAATGTAATTGGAAAGCACGCCCCCTGGATAACCTCAAAAGGACATATCCATATATGTAAAATTTGTATACATTTTTGTTGAAAATGCTTTCATGATCAGGATCCTTCCTGGATGTGTCTTTTTCAGCCTTGTTTTCATCATGGTGGTTAGTTCTATCAATGCAGCTTTAAACTTGTGAAGGATGTCAAGCAGTAATCTATGAAACTTGGTGGATGTTTTGTTGGTGTAGAGCTCAAGGTTTTCATCATTTGGAGATAGGTTGGTAGCAAGTTTAAGTATATTTGGAATCTCCACACCAATGAAGTTGTGATTCTCCTTAGAAAAGAAATCCTTTATAAAGTCCTTGAGGAATCATCAATCACTGTCAACCTCCATCAGGTGATGTATGTCCTCAATGGTTGGCTGAGGCATAATGGGAACAGCCTTCACATCATCCAGACATTTAAAATACAGCATTGAGAGGTGTTTATTCTTGACATGGCAGGCAATCTTCTGAAAAGAATAAGCTGGGATGTATCTTGTCAGGTTTGTAGTAAGTTCAGACCAGGAATGGCAATCCTGGTTTGATTGGCCTCCTTTGCTAAGAACATTACTCACAATCCATAGATGGGTGGGTAGTGATGGTGGTTCTCTGCTTTATAGTATGGGTGTGTGAGGTACAATGGTTATTATGCTGCACTCACCAATAATTTTCACAAGCCTTCATGTAAGCCATCATGTAATCAAACATGCTCCACCCTTGTAGGTCACCTGGTTCTAACAGAGATGAAATTATAGGATGGGGTGTTGGGGGTAATGTATCCCCATCATCGTGAGCATAATTTTTTGTTATTACCACTTTCAAAACATGCTTGGCAATCCTCATGGTAACTGCTACAATCTTGTGCTGACCCACAGCCAATTCAGTACTTTTCAGTCCCTCTATGATTGCAGGATTGCAAGCCAAAGTCTTGATATTGGTAGCTAGTCCTGCCAAGCTTGGCAGAGTTTGGCAGGACTGGGACAGAGCTTCCAAAAGAATATGAGAGTGGGCAATTCCATCTTCTTGGCCTTGGATGCTACTTCATACTTGAATCACTTATTGTGATGTGCTTCTCTGGATTATGCATACAACACATATTGGGTGGGATGGAATAAATCTGCTTTGGTCTTTGAGATGGTCAAACTATCCATTCCATCTTCCATGTCTGTTATGTTTCACTTGTTCATCAAGAATCTGACCATTGAATGTAGAAGTTTTGGTTATATGATGTGGTAAAGTGGATGGATTGCAAGGTAGTGTAGCTGATTGTTCAGGCTATTCACTTTGTAGGTCACCATTTGGAAAATCCTCAGCATTGAGGGTTGTATCATTGCAGATATGCAATGGTGCATTCACACCCCATGTTGATGAATCTTCACAAGGTGTATCTACAACAATGCCATCCTCAGCACCAATCCAATAGCCTAATGAGTACCATTTCTGAACCCAGAACTCATGATGCTGGACCACAGTCAAATCACACATATGTGCCAAATTTTTCAAAAGCCTCCTGAACAGACTCCCCATAGTTCACCATGCCTGAATGCCCTTTGTTCTTAACCTCTGTGAGTGTGGCTGAATTTGTCTCTGATGATTGATACATGGTGGCCTCATTGAAGTAGACCAAGCTGCCATGCCCCTGCTCATCACCTTCAACAAGTGGCCTTGAGTTTTGGTGGGTCAGTTGCTCCCCCTCTGGTGCAGTTACAAACTCAAAATCTATTGGAGTTTAGCACTGCTATCTTGGACAAGTGAGGCCACCTACCAGCTGGGTCAATGTTACAATGGAAGAGCAGTGAAGAGGGGTAGGCTGCAAGCACCCAAGGTGGGAGCTCTGTGACAATGTCTGCCTCCCAAAGGACAAGCCATGACCTCCTCTTGTGATTGAACTTTCTGCCTGAGGAGGAGTCACCACCTTCACAGCAAGAGAACTCTTTAACTTACCACAAAGTTGGTAGATTACCAGAACACAGACACCAACAATGTTCTTTGCATCAGCATGAGGAGCACAGTGAACCCTTCTTTTATCTGGAAAGCAGGCATTGATGCAGAGGTTGAAGAATAGGCCCAAAAGTGGCCCAAACCCATAGATTTTTTGGTACCACTCAGCACATTTCCTGAACCTCTGAGAAACTCCCAGAAACATGAGTTCCCTGAGGTCACCCAGCCTCTAAGAGAAAGCTCAGCTTAGGCAAAGATAGAAAAAATTTCATCACACCCATGTTATCCTCTTCACAACCTCCTCCCCAAGAAAGGCCTCCACTCTGACTTGGTTCTCCTGGTGCCAGAGTGTCAGTTTCAGAACCTGCAGTGTTCAGTCTCTTCCATCAGCTTCACCTCTCTGCAGCCTCAGCTGTGAACTCACCTTCTGGTACTGGTAGTGTGCAACGACACAAGGCAGATGCAGCCCATGCACATTGTCACAATGCTTCCCCACTGCAGCTTCTCCTCACCCAGGCAGGGGGCTGGCTGCCCTGCCACCCTGTTGGGGTCACAGACACATGTTCTGCCTTGAGAAGGTGTTGTTCTAGTAGATAGTCCCCCACAGGTAGGACTGTTCATGAAGCCTCTCCTTTCAAGCCAATGCCTCATCATCACCATGTTCCTTGAGATGCCAGCCACCTCTATGCCTCTTGGACACAGGTCTTCATTCACCTTGGGCACAGGCTCCATTTTCTGGTGCTTGGATGCAGGCTGAGCTCCCTGTGGTGGCACCTGTCTCTTCTCACCCACTGCAAGATGCTCAATTTTGACTTCCCTGATGAGATGTTAGTGCCACAGCTCAGGAGCCTCAATGGACAGATGGGGGACTCACCACTACACTAGTAGCTACCACTTTATATGATAAAATCCTGGCTAGTGCCAGAACCATTATTTGTTTGTAGCCAGAGATTCAAATGAAATGCTCATTATGGATGTTTTCAATATGACAACTCTAGATGATTTTGATGTGTTAACTTTTCATGAATTTTTAATAATGACTCACTGCAACTATATTAAGCAATACTTAGAGTCTGAATATCTTCTGTGCCCTAGACCTTCTAGCTTGCTGTTCACATCCGACCCTATAAGCCCTATAAGCATACTCAACATTCTGATGGATGCTGAGCTATGGAACTTGCCTGCCTCTAATATTTTGGAGTATGCAAAGCAGCACCCCTGGGAGGTCAATCATATAGTTCAGCATTTTTATCATGTTATCACATCAATTCAAGAAATCAACATGCCTGGTATGTTTCCCTCCTTTCAAATATTCTATACTTCATATTTATAGTCATAATTCAGCTCATCCTTCCATTCTGTCTGTTTCCTGCCTCATAAAATTCAATGAGGAACACCTGTTTCTGGTCTATGACCAGATCTCTCTTTACTGGCAATCATCATGAAACTTCACCACAGCTCTTGATATTTCTATCATGCAGCCAACAGCTGCATCTGCAAGTGAGTCGCTTCCTTGATCCATGGTTTTGGCCTTCACTATGGTCAAACTCTGAGCAAGCTGGATGTGTTCAATGCCATCATCAGTGGTTCCATTGCTTTGCTTCCCATTCTTGCTTGCAACAATGAGTTTGAACCTGAGGACCTTGATATTTATGTCCCTGAGCACTACACATTTGAGCTATACCTTGTCTTGCTTGAGGAAAGCTATTTCATTTCAGAAACATCATCCAATATGCATCTTGGAAACCCATGTGTTTCCAGTGTTTTGCTGTTAACACATCAGTCAAAGGTGGATCTATGTGTTAACTTGATTATGACGTCTTCCCCTTCTCCAGTTGCCACTATCATTCATTCTTCCTCCACACACAGCATGAACTACATCAACAAGCATGGAATATTTTGTGCCTATCCAGAGCTCATGTCCAACAAACTTGCCCTTTCCATTGTTCACCCTACATATGCCCAAGCACTAGATCTACATCACATAATTGCTGAAACTATGGTTCCTAAATTCATAGAATGCAATATCTTGGACCCACTCCATCTACTATTTTGCCAAAGATACCAAGAATGTGGTTTTTTGTTCAACAACAATCTTTTGGCACATGTTTGCACTGTTGATGCATTGTGTCCTCATACTTCAAGACACACCAGTGATTTGAAGTGATTATTCTTCTGTTTTGGTGAACACATGCATCTCCCCATTGCCATTGACTCCCTACCAGTTTATCCATCCATTTTAAAAGATAAGCAGCCTAAATCTTTATCACATGAGGGCTGTGATGTCTGTTGGACTCTTGGAGGTGGCTCTTGTGAAAATTCTGGTTGTTCCTGGATGTGATGGCTTATCATAATTGATGCTTCTTCTCCTCTTTCTTCATTGCCTTTTATCGTTATTCAACTAACACAGTTTCAGCATTAAATACAGTATTCAACATATTTTTCATACATTTATGTACCTTTCTAGATAATATACCTTTTGTTTGTAACTTGCAGATGTGGGCCAGTGCTTTGTATGGCATGTATAAGTCCTTTCTGTGGACCCTAAATAATATTTTACAGTCTGTCAGTGTCAATTCCCCTTCAAGGGGATAGTAATTGTAGTGCCTTCTCTTAGTTTTCTAAATATGTCAAAAGTAGATCATTTGGTGTTGTATTTATAGAGAAAAATGCAAAAAGCTCAAAAAGAAACCCCATATCTCTATAATGGGAGTGCTCTAGAATATAATTCAAGCATATGAATAAAGCTACAAGGCAGGACTACAACTTTTGTTTTATTACCATTTTAGGAAATTGGTCATGTGACCACCATTCTGACATCCCCTCAGATGCAATCTGACATGTACCATCATTCTTTTTTCTATATCCTTGTCATACCAGATGACATTTCCTTTTTTGGAAATATGCAGTGAACCCTGAAAGCTGTACCTAATATTCTAGAGACCATTTCTATTTTTTTCTGATTGTCTGGCTGTTTTTTTGGATAGATATAGATAAGTTTCTATATTTGGAAATGTACTATAGACCCTGAAAACATTAAGCCTATGTTGTCAACAAAAGTGTGCACCCATCCTTTTTTTCTGATTTTCTGGCTATATTTAAGCAGATTTCCATATTTGGAAGTAGACCCTGAACACTGAACACAGCCCCTCAATCATCATGGCAATGATTACTACCACTGATATTTTTTTCTTTTTTCTTCTAATTTTTGAAGTATTTTTCATGATTTTTTGGATTTGTTCCATAATTAGATATGGACCCTGAACTCTGAACACAGTCCTTCATCATCATGGCAACAGCAGATATCATTTTTATTTTTTTCTGATTTTTAAGTACAAATAGATAAGTTTCCCTCTTTGAAAATATATCCTGGACCCTTAAACCATTACATTTACCATGTCAACAACAGTGTACACTATTGTTATCTTTCTTGTATTTTTGTGTGAATTTATGGCTATATTTTGGCAGATTTCTATATTTAGAAGTAGATCCTGGACCCTGAACACAGCCCCTCCAATATTATAGCAACAGTAGATACCATTTCTTATTTTTTCTTATTTTTTTTCTTATTTTTCAGCTATTTTAAATCATTTTCTAGATCTGTTCTATAATTAGATATGGACTCTGAACCCTGAATACAGCCCCATCATCATCATGGCAACAGCAGATATTATTCTTATTTTTTTCTGATTTATAGTCAATTTTCATCATTTTTTAGCTGTTTTCTATTTTTAGATATTGACCCTGAACCCTGAATACTGTCCCTCTGACATCATTGGAACATAAAATCAGATTCAAATTTTTTGCTCATTTTATTCCGATTTTTAAGCAATTTTTTGTCATTTCCTGCTTATTTTCTATAATTAGATATGGATGCTGAACCCTGAACACAGCCCCTTCAATACTATGGCAACAACAAATATTATTCATATTTTTGCCTCATTTTCTGGATATTGTTCAGGACTTTCTGGCTCACTTTTTGTTTATAGTAAAATGTTTCCACGGTGTTGAAAGGTAAATGAATCAATCAATGAATGAAAATTTTTCCTAAGTTCATTGTAAAAGCGGGTTCCGAGGGTAAGGAGCCTTTTTCGTAGGCCTCTGCATCCTATGATCATGCTACTTCGGCCCCGCCATCCAGAGCTCTGCTCAATTCCTTCACAAACACTCTTGCATGCTATTCTTCATTCGGTGCTATTCTTCATTCGGTGCTATCGATTTAGCAGATGCCGGTGATAGATAAGCCCTAGCATGTGAGGCATTTCATGAGACGTTTCAACCATGTTGCTTCCTGTCTCTGACACCCATCTTCTCTGCAACACGGTAAGCGCATCCAGTCCCAACCGTTGGTTAGGCTGACAACTCTCGCATACAGAATAGTGATTGTCAGAGGCCTCACCTCTCTATTCTATATTCAAATAATCACTATTCTATGTGAGTTACCCCTTTTCAAAGCTCAGACACACATTATCTGATCTCGCCATACTGTATGCAGTCACATTCTATCGGCTTCGCCAATCATTCCCAGTTCTTCGTGACTTTCATACAGTAAGGCTTCCTCCGGCCTCGCCGCATTACACGGATTCTGACCTTCCATGGTTGAAATTAGGCTTTGTCCTCTTTCAACACATCAGTTTTTCGTCGTTATTCTCATCAACCTCCAGTTACCGCATCTAAGTCTCATCAGATGACAAATCAGAGACATGCTCAGACCCAGCCTCCTCCCGATCGGACCTCTACCCCAGATGAGGATGACCTGGAAAGTATCTGGGCTTGCACTGAGAAATTTCAGAAGGTCGTCGACGATGCGCTCAAAGACCGTTTGGATGCCGCAGGTTTTCTACGATGACTCTGGGAGGCTGGGGCTACTGAAATCGAAGCAGAGGGGTATGCTGACCAGTTTGCGCAACGCGCAAATGAAAACATCGATGAGAGGTGAGAGGATGAAGAAGATGGGGACCTTGATTGAGAAGGAACTCCTGAAGACCTCGACAATGAGCAACGATCCGATTTCCGTCGACAAGGGAGGAGATTCTCAGACAAGTTGGAGAAGAGAAGGCTACTTCCCATCGAGAAGCAGTTGATGCTGCTGCTTGGAAGATTCTTGAAGCCAAGCTACAGAAGGCTATGCCTTCTGGCTCTAGCAAACGTCAGGGGGAATTCCTTGCATCAGACTTCAATCCTTTTGGAGGTGGGGACTCTGGAAGCAAAACTTTGAGTTCATCGATCCCATCTTCAGTTCTCGATGCTGCCCCACACCTTCGTCATCTCACAACGAACACAATCAAAGACCCTCACCTTGAAGAGACGTGGAAATTGCAGAACAGCTTCATGGGGAAAGATGCACTTGACCCCATCATCACTCTTCTCCAAAGTCAGTCTCTGGCTCAACCGCTCCCCCAGTCAATTTGGAAGCCAATTGTTCAAGATCACTATGTCGACTTTGAGAAACTTCTTGCATCAATGGAGCCGGGGTATGACCATAACAATGAACTGAAGGATTTTGGAGATGGTTATGCACTTGTCAGAAAGGATCACGCTAGCACAAAGAAACCTCTTCGCAATGAGGCTGACTGGCTTCAGGTCTTTGGAGCATGGAAGATTGGGGTTGTTCTCTTGTATCCACATCGTCAAGATGAACTGGGCGAATATGAGTGTATGGTTTGCTCAATCTTTCATGTGGCACCCCACAATCCCCTTTCAGGTATTCAATTCAACAGCAAAACACGTCAGCGGTATGCTAAATCGCCATTCCAGATGGATGACAAAAATGAATCTCATTTGTTGATCCTGTCGCAACTTTACTGTGCAAGCTCACAAGGTAATCAGAAGCACCTGTTGGATGGTGGGGGATCTTCTCAGCCTAAGAGACCTACCACGCCTTGTCATAACTGGAACCTCGGGATCTGTGTCTCAGATCCTTGTCCGAATAGGTGTAAACATGGTGTCTGCAGTGAGTGCGGTGGACAACACCCAGCGAAAGATGTCAGCAGATGCCTCACTCAGCTCCAGGTAGTGATGTGCAAGGGTTTGCAAACCCTTAGGGGTACAAGGGTAGGGGTAAGGAGGGTAAGGGTACAGGTCAGGATTTTCTGACTCTTAAAAAACCCCAACCCTTGTCAAGGGTTGGGGTTTTTGTGAGGGTAAGTTAAAGGTAGTCAACAGGTAAATTTTTACTTAAATACTGCCTCATAAAATTTTTGCATGATATATTTTGGGTAAAAGGATAGTAAAGAATTGGTTTAGAAAATTATTATTACTGTTTTCTGGTATGAAAAACATGGAATTGTATTTATAATGACTCCTGAGCGGAGGTTAGCATAATGGCAAAAACACGAAAATCGAAACAGAAATACCTCCACAAGGACTTGATGGATTTGTAAACAGTTTCTTGGAGCATTTTCGGGGCATGCGGCAGTATCCAAACATGTCCAGGATGCAGCGAAATGAGCCATAGTAAGATCCTGAGCAGAGGTTAGCATAATGGCAAAAGCACGAAAATAGAAGCAGAAATACCCCCACAGGGACTTGATGAATTTGTAAACGGTTTGCTGGAGCATTTTCGTGGCATACAGGAGTGTTCAAACGAGCCTAAGAGGCAGCAAAACAAGCCACAGTAAGGCCTCAAGCAGAGGGTAGCATAATGCCAAAAACACGAAAATAGAAACAGACATACCTCCACAAGGACTTGATGAATTCATAAACAGTTTGCTGGAGCGTTTTCGCCATTTGAAGTAGTGTTCAAACGAGTCTAGGATGCAGTGAAACAAGTGACAGTAAGGTCCTGAGCAGGGATTAGCATAATGGCAAAAAAGACGAAAATAGAAACAGAAATACCTCCACAAGGACTTGATGAATTCATAAACAGTTTGCTGGAGCATTTTTGTGGTGTGCAGTAGTATTCAAACGAGTCTAGGATGCAGCGAAACGAGCCACAGTAAGGTCCTGAGCAGGGGTTAGCATAATGGCAAAAACACGAGAATAGAAACAGACATACCACCAAACCCTGTACAAACCCCTACCCTTACCTTTGAAATACCCTTACCCTTGGGAAGGACTGGTGGGTACCACTTTTATCATATAAACAAGGCAACTGCCTATGGGTCATTGTGTATAAGTCCACAGTCTTTATGATAGGGAATCATTCCTGTTACCATGTCTTGTCATTATCATAAACCCTG
>Ga0307507_10009732_pt1 | contig 12693 bp, 2 predicted proteins | sample 7_EM_MG_FD_207223 | JGI IMG/M metagenome (GOLD analysis project Ga0307507, IMG submission 207223) | Populus trichocarpa ectomycorrhiza microbial communities from riparian zone in the Pacific Northwest, United States - 7_EM | ecosystem: Host-associated > Plants > Roots > Unclassified | place... | reverse complement strand
GCTTCGTGTAGAGCTTCGTGTAGAGCTTCGTGTAGAGCTTCGTGTAGAGCTTCGTGTAGAGCTTCGTGTAGAGCTTCGTGTAGAGCTTCGTGTAGAGCTTCGTGTAGAGCCTCTGTCGCAGAGCTTCGTGCAGAGCTTCGTGCAGAGCTTCGTGCAGAGCTTCGTGCAGAGCTTTGTGTTAGCTTCGTGCAGAGCTTCGTGTAGAGCTTTGTGTAGAGCTTCGTGCAGAGCTTCGTGTAATAGCAATAAATGCAATAATACTAACAATATTTATTTTATAGCCATAAGCTAGCGTAATGCTAGCGTATAGCTCTAGGGCTTTACTAATATGGCGGAAAGCTGGTGTATTGCTCTGGGGGGTTGGCTAATATGGCCAAAAGCTGGCCCTAGGCCCTAGGGGGTTAGCTAATATGGCTAAAAGCCGGCCCTAGGCCCTAGGGGGTTAGCTAATATAATAGAAAGCTGGCCCTGGGCCCTAAAAACACTTTTAGCGAAACTAAATTTCCTATACCACTTCCCGTTTTCCTGACGGAGAAATACTTTCTTAAGTAAATTAACTATACTCTATTATTACTAATAGGGGCAGCGTCTTTATAAGCTAGTACTAGTTAGATCTATACTTCTATTTAATAATAGACTACTATTATAGTATGGCTTTTTATCTATAGACGGATAGGTAAATAGAACGCTAGAACTAGAAACTATAGTCTTACCTATAAATATATTTAAACTATTAGTAAGATAATTAGTTCGAGCTACTCCTATATATAGAATACGCTTATAACTTAAGGTAATACTTATTATATAAGGATGCACTAATTTAGATTGCCTATAGCGTTTAACTATTTAGGTTTAATAGCATACTTAATAATTATTAGCTAAGGCCGTATAATTAATTATAGGATCCTACTAAGAAGTCTAAAGATATCTATTAAAGAGTATAAAGGTATCTTAAGAAATAAGAGAAGTAATAGAAGTATGCAAAGTAGAGCTTATAAGATACTTAAGAATAGTAAAGACTTTAGTATAACTATAAACACTAGGATAAGTATTTTGGAGTAGGCGATAAGGTTCTATTATATTTAATAAATATTAAAACCCGTTAACTATTAAAGAAGCTTAATATAAGATACCTAGATCCTTTCTAAATTAAGAAATAAATTAGTAAGCTAGTATATGGTCTCTAACTACCCTTATATTATAGAGTAAGCACAAGCGGTGATAATATATAGCGAAGTAGATATTATTAAGCTATATATATAAACTGCGTAATAAAGTCAAGATGTTGTGTAAGGAGAAAAGGTAAGGAAACGGGGAGAAAGGGTATATATATCGTGAATTTAGTTACTTAGTTAATATGTACATGGAGTAGAATAGGATTTAAGTAGCGGTCCTAGCAGAACTTAGCAGAATTTAGTAGACTTAGTAAAATATAGCAGAATATAACAGATTGCCGTTAGATTGCCGTAGATTGCTATTAGATTGCCGTTTCGTAGTTAGTCTTTTCTTACTGCGTTAGTAGAAACAGGTAGATATATATAAGGTATTACAGAGGTATTCCATAATAGTACCCCCCTTTTAAACTTAAGCTTCTGCAAAATAGGGCTATAGTAGTTCTAGGTAGAGTTTGTAAAAGTCTTCTGCGGCTTATATAAGTCCTATAAAGTTAATAGGTTCCTATATAGGCTTAGTAAAGCCTCTCTATTTCGTAAGATATATATATTTACATTTCTATTTATTATACTTAATATTGTCAACTCTTTTAATAAAGTACTTATCCTCTCTATCTACTTTGACTAGTAGGGGAGAGTCCTAGATCTATCTAGACAAGGCATCCGATATAGAGGCAGTAGAGTAAAGAACTGACGTATAGAATACAGAGTAGATTTTAACCATGTTAGGAAGCTTTAGTTAGTAGGTATAGGGGGAGATAACCTTTTTAACCTTATAAGGGCTGGCGTTTTTCTAATTAAGTTTCTTAGTAGGCCGTTTTGTATTTAGATTTCTTATATCTAGCCTATCACGGGACACCTCCATGACACCTTACACACGTCCACCTGTTTCCACCGTCTCGACCTCCATGTTAACGACTCAGTCAATTAAGACACATGACGGCAATCTGAGGCAATTTGCCATCACGTGACGGCAATCTACGGCAGTTTGCCGTCCTCCACCATATTCCGCCACATTCCGCTAAGTTCCGCTAGGACCATAACCCGAAGCCTATTCCGCCCCGTGCACGTGTTAACCAAGCAACCAAGTTAACGATATATACCCCTTTCCTCCCGTTCCTTACCTTCTTTCCTTACGCAACGTCTTAACTTTATTACGCAGTTTATGTACATAGCTTAATAATATCTACTTTGCTATATATTATCACCGCTTGTGCTCGCTCCGTGACATAGCCAGACAAAGTTACTAATTTAGTAGGCTAGTGCTAGGGTTCAGTTCTTATTTGCTACGGCTTTATAAATAGATTGGGCCTATATTATTTTATTAATAAGGAACTCTTATAGTTTTTCTATCTTCTTTATAAACTTATTTACTTCTACAATTTATAAGGCGTAATAAGCTAGATAAGGAACATTACTAAAGGGTTTAAAACCTATTTATAGATGCTAGCCGTAGTTAGCCAGAAATAGGGAGACCTTTCTAGTTTCTAAGATGGAGTTATTTATAGTAAACTTGGCGAATATAAGCCACTCTATCTAGTTGTCCTGTAAATACGACGTATATATCTAAATATATTATTCTATTATAGCATTTATATGTTCCGTTTAGCCATCCGTTTCTAGGTAGTATACTATAGATAATAGTGCTTTAATACGGAGTTAGGTAGTTAGTTCTTTCTAAAATATAGAGACAAAATAGCTGCCTTTATCGGAGATAATTGTTTTAAGGAGTCTATAGAGTTTCTATACGTAATTTAGGAATAGTTAGGCAATAGTAGGCGCTAATATATTAGGGTAGGCAATTAAGTGTTTTATCTTAGATAGTTAGTCTATAACTACTATAATATTTATATAGCCTTTACTTTTAGAGAGCTTAATAACAAAATTAATTAAGATATCCTTCTATCTTTAGTCCGGAACAGGTAGTAGCTTTAAAAGGCCGTTATATATTTCGTGTAAAGCTTTAGCTTATTAGCAGGTATAGCAGCTAGAGATATACCTTTATATTATATTATATATATTCGGCTAGTAATACTTTTATTAGAGTAGTTTTAGGGTTTTTCCTTAGCCTAGGTAACTGGCTACTGGTAGGTTATATATATATATTTAAGGAGCTTAAGCTTAAGTTTATTATAGTTAGGTATAACTAGGCGGTTCCTATAGTATAAGCGGTCTCTATAAACTTGGTATTTACTTAAAAAAATTCTTTTTAAGCGTCTAATGCCACCTTAGATTAGCTTAAGCGTCTCTTAAATAAACTTGTTATTCGGGTATTTGTTAACTATTATTTATTTAATTAATTAATTGGTTATTTTAAGGATATATATTATAACGTTTTTAACGGGAAGGTTAAATAGCTTAGGGCAAAGTAGGGTTTAATTGCGGTAGGTATGCGCTTCTTCCTATACTGGTATGTCTTATAAATATTAGGCTAGGGTATTAGGTTTTTAACTTTAAACACCTAGGCGGTATATAATTAGAAATTAGAAATAAGACAGATATTCTAACTATAACTTAGCTGTTTTATAGATGTAAAGTACTATAGATTCTTATAATTACTAAGGACTTTAATTAGAAATTTGGCGCCTCCTAGTTTAGGTTGCTATTGTTTAAAACATCTAATAATAGCTAACAATTCCTTATTATAGATTTCGTAGTTATATTTAGCTAGACTTAGTTATTTTAAGAAGTATGCTATAGGGTGTAATACTCCTTCCTTATTATACTAAGATAGAATACCTCTAGTAATATAGTCGGGTAAATTAGCTTCTATAATACTCTTTTGGTTTAGGTTAAAGTGTTAAAGTATAGGTGCGGTAGTAAATATAACTTTTAAATAGGTAAAGGCCTTTTTATATTCCTTATTAAAGATAAAGGCTTTATTCTTTTAGGTTAGAGCTATAACGGGTAAAACTAGAGTGGAGAAGTTATTAATAAACCATTAGTAGAAGTTAGCAAATCCTATAAAGGCTCTTACGTCCTTAACATTCTTAGGTTCTTACCAGTTTATAATTACTTTAATCTTCTTTAGGTCTATTTATATACCATTTATAGAAATAAAAAGTCTAAGGTGTAGGACTTCCATTTTATAGAATTCGCATTTATTTATATCTAACTATAGGCTAGCTCCACATAGAGCTTCTAAGATAAGGTCAATGTATTTCTTATATTTCGTCAGGTTATTACTATATACTAAGATATTATTAATATAAGCAGTACAGAAAACGTCTAGGTAAGGTTATAGGGTATTATTTATAAAGTGCTAAAATAAACTTAGGGCATTTGCGAGGCCAAATAGCGTTAGTAAGTATTTAAATAGTATATACCTAGTATAGAATACAGTAAGCTATTTATTTCCTTTTGTAATATAGAGGCGGTTAAATGCGTGGATAAGGTTGAGTTTTATATAGTAATACGCCTTACTTAATTGGTTTAGTATCTCTTAAATTAACAGGAGCGGGTACTAATTCTTAATAGTAATAGTGTTAAGTGCTTGGTAGTTTATATAAAAGCGCAGACCGCCGCTAGGTTTCTTAATAAAGATTATAGGTACCGCTATAGGCGAAGAGCTTACTCTAATAAATCCTTTACTAAGGTATTTGTCTAAGTACTTCCGCAGTACTTAGAGTTCGTTTTAGGATATTCTATATAGGGGTCTAAATCCTGGCTGTTTTCCTTCTTTAAGTATAATCTTATAGTTATATAGTTAGTACTTTACTAACTTATCGGCTTTCTTTTATAAAAATACTTTTAGATACTTATAGTGGCATACTAATACTTTTGTAGCAGGGTTAGTGTACTTCTTTAGTGCTAGGGCCTTTTTAATATTAGCTATTATAACGGCGAAGATTATATATTTAGGTTTTTTAGCAAGTCATGCTAACGGGGTAGCTCTAATTATATAAATATTTAAGGTATTAAGCGAGCTTAGGTTGTCCTTAGTTTCTTAGGTAGTTTCTTATTTAATTTTAGGTTTGGTATTAAGTTGTAAGGGATATTATTATGGTTACCTCGGGTTGTCTTTAGGACAACCTCCGGACGCCCCTTAGTTGGTCGCCGGTTACGTATTAGAGGCACATACCCGTAGTATATGGTCTCCACAATCCCAGAGGCCTTACCTCCTTAAGGATCTGTCTCTCTTACCAATCTATTCTGTTTCACAATTGTGCCTTATAGCCCCCTGTCTATAAAGTCCCCTCACATAAGCACGGAGTTAGTATTAGACTTAAGTTTAGGTTCTTTAAGTATCCTTTTTATAGTAGAATACCAGTTCTTCTAGTACTTTTATATATTAAGCTTAAGCTTCTACTTAGTTTAGGGTGCAGTAGTTAAAGTTTGTTTATATAGTTTAGTATAATTTCCAGGTTCCTAGTAGACGTCAGTAGAAATCTTATATTAGTGGAATTTAGTAGAATTCTTATGTTAGTAGAATTAGGTAGACTTTTCAGGTATAGAGTAGACGTTAGTGGAAATTTTAGACTAATAAATCCTAGTAAATTTTTTAGATTTTAGTTTAGGGTCTAAGTAGTAAGTTATAAGGCACTTCTGCTTATAATAGGAGGCGGTAAATAGGAGCTTAAGGTTGTTTAAATTAATAGTTACCTTATATAGCTTTATCTAGGGTTGTCTAAGAATTACTAAGTAACTTAGGGTAGTTATAAAAAGCCTAATTAGTTCTTTATGGTTTAGGTATTAAAGTCTTAGGAATACTATATGGGTAATACATCCTAAGATAGTGCGTTTACTATTAAATCTAAATATATTAATATGCTGGTTAAGGGGGTTTAGGGTAAAACTATTATTTTACGCAAAAATCTTATTAATAAATCCTATACTACTGGCTCCTATATTAATTAGGGCTTAAGCACTAGTTCGCTAATTATTCTGCTAAAGATAATAGTTAACGGTTATACTATAATCCTAAGAGTTAGAGTTTATAATATCTAGAGCATTTAACAAGATCCTAAGGCAGCGCTATTCTAGAGAGCAACTTAGCTCTAGGACCTTCTTTTTAGAGGTAATTAAGCCGGGGTTCCTATAGAATGTTAGTTATAACTTCGTCCTTATAAGTAGTGCTTACTAAATATAGGGCTGGAACTAGGTAAAGATTAGGGATAGTAACTAGAGGATTAATGCGGTAAACAATTACTAGTATTAGCCGTTTATAAATTATATTAGGGTATAGAGACAGAGCAGTATTTTAAGATATAAGTCTTGCTTTTATATTTAAAGCAAAGGCCTAGCTTAATGCGTTATTCTTATTTAGGGGACCCTAGTAAGGCGTATCTTAGGGTCTTTATATTAATATCTATAGCGTTAAGGTGCTTAGGCTAAGATAATAACTTAATAGATATTTATGGGGTTGTTATATTGTATTAAGGAGCGGACTTTGGTGTTAGGCGTAGTATATTATTATACCATTTATTAATAATATTTGCGTAGGCGTTAAGAGCTCCTAGTAGGTCTACGCCTATTAAGGAGGTTTTTAGTTTAGTGCTTAGGGACTTAATAAGGCTATTAATTAGTATGGAGTTGTTTTAGCCTATTTCTTTTATATAACGGTTAAATTTAGAGAAGTATACTAGGAAGCCTTTTATTCCTTAAGCTATATAGTTTATCTTCCTCTAAGTAGTAGCTTAGTAGTTTAGGTTACCATATATAGCTTTAAGAAGTATAACTAGACTTTATACTAAGTTTAGTTAAAGGGGTTTAATAAGGTTAGCTATATCTCCTCCTAGTTAACTTAGGGCGTAGTAGAGTTAGTTAGCTTTAGTTAGGTATTAGTTAGTATTACTAGTTAGCTTATTTTTAAGCTAGCTTAGAAATAATTAGAGTTCCTATTATTTACTAGTAAATATTAGAGGGTCTAGTAGTTATTTAGATTATTATAGTATAGTAGTTAGTTTAGGGTAAATAGTTACTATAGGTTCGGGACTCTTGTTCCGCGTGTTCGTCTCTAGAGATAGCGTTTAATCTTAGGGCCCTAATATAGGCATCTTAAGGGTATAGATTTCTTCTTAGAGGTCTTTATTTATTTACTAGTGTTATACTTCTTATTTAGCTTATTATTAAGTTAAAGTGGCTTAGTTCTATACGAGGGCGTCTATAAAGAACTTCTATAACTCTACTAATTATTTTTAGAGTATAGATATAATGCTAATGGCTATTATAGGGGCTTTAGGGTCGTTCTATATTTTAGAGGATAGTATATAAGGTTAATATAACGTAGTATTATAGAGTAAGTATAAGCGGTAATAATATATAGCGAAGTAGATATTATTAAGCTATGTATATAAACTGCGTAGTAAAGTTAAGACGTTTCGTAAGGAGAAAAGGTAAGGAAACGGGGAGAAAGGGTATATATATCGTGAATTTAGTTACTTAGTTAATATGTGCACGGAGTAGAATAGGATTTAAGTAGCGGTCCTGGCAGAACTTAGCAGAATTCGGTAAACCTGGCAGAATATGGCAGAATGTAGCAGATTGCCGTTAGATTGCCATAGATTGCCATTAGATTGCCGTTTCGCGGTCAGTCTCTTCTTACTGCGTCAGTAGAAATAGGTGGACGTGTATAAGGTGTTACGGAGATGTTCTATAACGCCTTGTCTATAGCCTATATATATTTAATATTTTATATAAATCTATTAGAGCTATAGTAAAGACTACCACTAGAAAAGACCTTCTATCTAGGCCTAATTAAATACCTTAAAGAAGTAGGCGAGTGGTATAAGGTTAAAGCTATATTATATTATAAGTTTATTAAGAATAAGCTTTAATATAAAGTAAAATAGCTAGGCTAGCCCATTAAGGACTCTATATAGGAACTAGAGGATTACTTTAACTATTATAAAGATATTTTTAAAGAATATTAGGACTAAAGTCCATAATCTATAAATCGCGGAAAGCGCTCTAATACTATAGTATTATCGCAACCTATAAAGAAAGCTTATAGTAGGCTATAAGAGGCCCTAAAGAGTAAAAAATAGGTTAGATTAGATATAGAATAGATAGGCTCTAGAAACTATACGGATTAGGGCTACGGCCTAAGGTATAATAGGTCCTTAGCCTTTTTATATATATAGTATAGAATTAATATAGTAAAAACTCGATAGCGTGATACTCTTTTAGGCAATAAACTTGATTAGCTAATACTAGTGCCTTAGCAAAATTCTCCCACTGCAAAAATCTTTACTTACGCCGATATACAATATATCGGCTCTCCTACCTTAAATATCGCGCTATTAAATAGGCCTCTAAAAGCTGTTTTTAACGCAGAACGGTAAGCTATACGTGCTTATTACCTCTTCTAGAAGCCACTGCTAAGTAGAAAGAAGTTATTACCTAGTTTAAGCAGCAATATAGGCGCAAGCTTGGCTAGGCTACTATCTCTAACTTGCTAAAGGATTGTTATAAGCATCTTAATACTATACTAGCTGCTAGCTCTACGAGCTTCTGCTATTACTCTAGTAAGTAAAAGCTACTTAAGAAGATACTCTTCTTATAGTAGCAGTGGCATAAGGCTTATAGGCAGCTTGTTTTTGGCAAAATTCTATAGATAAAGGCAAAGGACCTATAGGACCTCCTCCCTAAGTATACTAAAAAACCAATGCCTAAGTTCTTACCTAGATAGCTAGGCAGATTTAAGAAGCGCTTTAACCTAAAGCAATATGTCTAGCATGGCGAGATTGCCTCTGTCCCTATTACTACTTATACTAAAATAAATCTTCTATATTAGACCTACCTATACTTTCTTATACCCTATATATATAATATAGACAAAACTAGCCTCTATTGGCGCTGGGCAGTTAGTAAAGGCCTTACTACTGCCTTAGTTTCTAGCGTTAAGAAAGATAAGGCCCAGAAATCGCTCGCGCTATATAGTAATGCTACTAAATCTAATAAGCTTCCCCTAATAGGCAAGTTAAAGATGCTATACACTCTCCGCCCTATTAATATCCCTACCTTTTCTTTAGACTAACTATGGAAGGCTATAGACAACCTATTGCCTAGATGGTATAATAACCCCCTACCACCAATTTAGATTACAAATAATAAGAAATAGGAAGTTAAAGAGATTTTAATAGTTAAGAAGGACCGTAGTACCTTAAAATACTATATAAGTTAGGTAGGTTATAATAAAGATCTAGAATAGTACCCTACATCTAATTTTAAGTACTCTCTCTATAAGCTATAAGATTTCTACCTAGCCTACCTAGGCCTTTCTAGACTACCAAATAAACTTAATAGCTAGATTAAATGCTAGAAAGAAGGGTTAGATAACTATAATAATTTAGATAATAATAAAGAACTTAGACAAAGCCTAAGGGCAGGCTTTTTTAGGAGGGGGGGTAATATAATGGTACTAGAGCGTGTCACCTGCTACTTTCTAAGCAATCTGCCAAATTCTGCTATATTTTGCTAATACTGCTTATAGAGCCAACTAATTAGGATTTTCTATCCTAAGCATAGAAAATCGCTATTGGCTCGCTTACTATTAGCGCCTTAGCGACCCCTTTATATCTTGCCAGTCTTTAACAGACTTCTTCTTCTCCTTAGCTTAGTATTCTTATATAGTAGCAATCTACAAGCTTTGGTTTAGAAGAATTTATATAAGCCCGTTATAGTATTAGGGCTTATTTAACCGTCTTACCTAGAGGTTTATATTATCATGATCTCTTACTATTAGAGAGACCTTCTTATCTTAAGGCGACGGCTTTTTATAGAGTATTTGTAGAGTTTCCGTTTAGGGTTATTATAAGGTTTTAAGGGAGAAAATGTAGATATAAATAAAAGATATAAATAAATAATCTAGTTCTTAAAACTAGCTACCCTTCTAAAAAGAAATAAGAAGGATTTAAATATAAGGGGACTTTATAGACAGGGGGCTATAAGGCATAATTATAGGAATAGGATAGATTGTGAAGGAGACGAATTCTTAAGGAGGTAAGGCCTCTAGGATTAGAGAGACTATATACCACGGGCACGTGCCTCCGGTACGTAACCAACGGCCATCCAAGAGGTGTCCATGGGTTGTCCTAAGGTCAACCCAAGGTGACCGCAATAATATCCCTTACAATATTTGATCGGAATCTGCACCCATATATTCCGATTATTTAATTGTTAAAGTATCTAAGAAATTTTGGCCTTTTATTTAACTACATATCTAATAAAACCCACTGCCAGTGTGTCACGTGGTTCGCCCTGCATTTGCTTAAGGTGTCAGTGCTTTAGATATAGATGCTCATCGATATCAGAACGTACAGGTCATAAGCCTATGTAGTAATAAAATTAATGAGTGGTTTTAATTTTTAGCGGTATCTTTAAAGCAATTTCCACGCCGGGTATGTTCAGAGTGGGTTATTAGCCCAGAAAGCAATCTGAATTTCGGCCAAAGTCCTAATTTGGGAGAGACGCTAATTTCTCTATTCTAAAGTAAGATTCCCTCCTTTCCTTTCAGGCATTCGCCGATCGCATAAGCCGCCTGGTATGCCACTTGTCGCCGTAGGCTAGCTCGGCCAGAGCAAAGGGACATGAGGCGAGAGCAATACTAGCACACACGGTGAAAGCCCAACCAACACCGACAGCTTGGATCAGAGGTTGTATTGTAGCGGCTCCAGCCGCAGCGATTAGACAGCGCGACAGATTGACGCAGGCGGTGACACTAAATGACTGCTGCTGGAAGAGATCCACCACAAGAGTTGCTGGATGCGCCGTTAGTATTACCAAGCGATCCAAAAGAACAAGATACTTACAGAATGCTGCAAGGATGCATGTATCTAGACCTCCAACGAAGAATGCCAGGATAATTGATGCGGAAATGTGCACTTGGTATTCCATTACCCAGCCTAGGGCCACCATCGCTGCGAGATACAGTATCGTCGGGATAATCAATGGTCGTATCCTCGCACGTTGAATCATGCGGACCTCACTAATGGGAGCTTCGGAATCAAGTCTTTCTCTCGCAAGTTGTCGACGATACTCCCAATTGAGAACTTTCCCGGTGGTAATACTCCCGACAAGGGAGCCAGTACCGTTTGAGATATACGTAAGTCCGATATAGATCTCTTTCAATCCGTATCTTCCCGCATAAATGGGAGCGGTTGCGATCATGGTCATATTCCAAACGGTGTAGCAAGTACCAGTGAAGATGATGCAGCAGAGAACTTCGGGTTCCAAAAGTAGTCGTAGAGGCCCTAGGAAGTCCACCTCGATAGGGTTGTGCCGTAGTGCGTCGTTTGCCTGAGCTTTTGGAGCATCTAGAATGGTGAAGATGGGTCGGAGGTATCGGGGAGACGCTACACTTCCGTCACTCACAATGGCGCGCATAGTCTCTGGTACAAAAAGAATTGTAATGATGAGTAGTGACGCTGAGAGCCCCAGAAGGAAAAGAAAAATGCCATGCCATCCGGTATACTGAGCGAACAGGCCTCCAAGCACAGGCCCAAAAGCTGTGGCAGCACCTCCAAGAGCACTGTAGTTCCCCATGAATGAACCGCGCCTGCTGCTGTGGACAAGATCACCAATCAATCCTGCCCCGATTGCCGTCGTTGAAGCAGATCCGACAGCCTGCAAAGCTCGAAGAGCGACTACACCCGCATATGTGTTGCATAAACTGAGGCCGAGACAAGATCCGAAGTATACGGTCAGGCAAATAATGTAAAGAGGTCGTCTCCCAACGCTGTCACCAATGGCGCCCCAAAGGGTAGGACTTAAACCTTGGAGAATGAGGTACGAGGTGATGGTGAGGTTGATTGCACCGGTAGATACATGCAAGTCTCTAGCGATGGTAGGAATTGCGGGTGTATACAGATTTGAACTGAGTGGACTCAACAGACCCACAATTGAGGCTATTGAAACGATGATCGCCTTTTGTCGTGAGCTAAATTTGCTATAAGCTTCGTTAGGATCAGACTCGACGGCCCTGGGTTCCAATAAAGAAGTTGGCGCAGCCTCTGTAGCCGATTTAACAAGTGCCGGAGTGCTATTGGACATGTTGGAAGCGTCATTAACAACACGAAGGGCTTTATCTGCTAACATAAATAAATAAAGTGAGAATAAAAGAAGAGTGAGTTTCTGTGACGATGAGGGGACCGAAAAACTGTATCGAAAAGGTAGTTTGCAGAGAAGTTGCCACCAGCCGAATATGGTAATCGTTCCCACTTGGCTTAGAAGTTCAGGCGCCACCTCATGCACGGTCCCACCCTCGTGCACGGCACCAAAATATATCCTTTTCAAATACCTATAACTAAGTAACTGTAATATCTATTTATATAGAATTTTAAATCTAGCTTATTTAATAGTAGATAAAAATTTAAAGTTAAAAATTTGTTATAAATGAATTTATTTAAAATTAATAACGTATTTTATGGGTGAGCTGGTCAAACGGGTGAGCTAATTACTTCAAAAACACACCAAAAAATAGAAAAATCACACTTTAATATCTTAACAACCACTTAATAATAAATTTTAATAATTTAAATTTGGACTTTTATATATACTCTCTAGCTCCTATTAAAGTTAT
>Ga0307507_10009731_pt1 | contig 12694 bp, 8 predicted proteins | sample 7_EM_MG_FD_207223 | JGI IMG/M metagenome (GOLD analysis project Ga0307507, IMG submission 207223) | Populus trichocarpa ectomycorrhiza microbial communities from riparian zone in the Pacific Northwest, United States - 7_EM | ecosystem: Host-associated > Plants > Roots > Unclassified | place... | reverse complement strand
ATTTTTTTTAATATTTTTTAATAATTTTGAGATAAAGATGTTAAAAATAAATTTTAAAAAATAAAAATATTATTATTTTAATATATATCTAAATGAAAAATACGATTTCAAATTTCAAATTCAAACAGACGTGAAATATTATCGATCAATGAGCAAAAACAAGAATATTTTTGGTCTGGCCTGATTTGGAAAGGCATTCTGGACCTTTAACCCAACCTCAGAAACCAGGCTTTAGGATATGGTCCTAGGACTTTCAATGCAGTGGCCCACGCTAAGGTTAGCTTTGAATCAAACCACATGTTTTAGATTTCGAAGGTTTGCCTTGAAGAGCCTCTTCCAAATTCGAGCTCTTTCACTCTTCATTTGGAAAGGTATTCTGGACCCTTAACCCAACCTAGAAACCAGGACTTTCAATGCAGCGGCCCACGCTATAGCCAGGTCAGCTTTGAATCAAACCACATATGTTATAGATTTTGAAGGTTTGCCTTGAAGACCCTCCTATTTAATAAAAAGACATATTTGTTAATTATATTTTATTAAATAAAAATTGTATTTATTTAACAAAAAAAACCTTAAATACGAAATGAAAACCGTTCAAGACTCCACTTATTAGACATGCATAAAAAATAAAAATAAAAATATTTCTTAATTATTTTTTAAAAAATCCATTTATAGTTTTATCCAATGCCCCTATTCATCCTATGCCATCTTTGCAACAGAAAACAATATATAATATTTGATAAACCTGAAATAAGACTAAATTTTTATGACTGCTTGATTGGGTTGAAGCTCTACCTCTGTCAATGAAAACACAACGAGGATGATCTGATTCAAAAACATCAGACAAATATTCATGATCTTCCTCAAGTTGAGATGCCATGATGATATATAATTAGGGTCCAGTTCAGAGCACCCCACGATGCAGCTATAAAAAGTAGTGATTAATAATTATTTCAGACGATGCAGCTTGGGTGTCGAATGGTGATCTTCTTCCTCCCATTAAAAAGAAATCGTTCATCTTTGGGTATGTAAATCTTTCACATGCTCGGCGCGGCGGTGGACGGTGCTGGTGGTAATTGTTAGTTCAGGTATTATACCAACAAGCAAAAAAATAAAACAGTGAAAATATCGGCGGAGCTGTCGATAAAAAAAAGCAAATTCATCGGAATTTTCATCGGAATCCTTTTACATATTCTGGAGCTTTTGACTTCATAGATACACCCATTCTCACTGAAAAAAGAAGCCTTGAGATTTTATTTAATGGTTAATTATTTGAGTGATAAACTAACACGTAACCAGTGCGTTCATCCATGACGTGCACCTATCAATCATTATCCTTTCAATATGACTCTATCATCCACCATAGTATAAAACAAATAACAAAAATTACCCTCCCATGGATAAAAGAAAGTGCTAATAATCTGAAATATTATATTTACTTGGATCGTACTAAATTAAGTTATCCTAAAATAAGCATATACCATATTTAAATACACTAAAGATCAAGAGCTTAAATGTAAATTAACCACCTGTCGCACTCTTAACTTAATTTAGATCTTGTTTATTTTTTTGTTTTAAAAGTATTTTTTAAAAAAATATTTTTTATTTATTTTTTTTCTTCAAATTAATATTTTTTTATATTTTTAATTGTTTTGATATGTTAATATTAAAAATAAATTTTTAAAATAAAAAATATTATTTTAATACATTTCAAAGTGAAAAGAACTTTTTAAAAATAACTGTTATCATACTCTTAAACATGCTTTTAAACTTGTTCGAGGCTACGTCGTTATCAGAGTGTCAATAAAATTTAAAATTTTAATTTAAAATTAAATTTATTATGATTTTGAATTATTTTGATATGTTTATATTAAAAATTATTTTTAAAAAATATTATTTTAAAATACTTTCATACAAAATAAATTTTAAAAAATTACAATTAACACGAATCCAAACGAATTAATACCATGCCAATCCAGCACGGCACAGAAAGCAGAACACAATTGCCAGACCAATCAGAAAACCCGAAACCGCGTCATATCCAAGGAATGAAATTACACAAAAGCCAAAACAAAAACAAAAAATAACAAAACTTTCATGGTCACTCAACCTTGTAAAAACCCGAAAGAAACTAACTTTTATTCCCTCCTCACACAGACAGTCACAAAGCCCACAAGACAAAAACACAATGTCTTCTCCTTCAATGGCAAAACTGAAGGTAGCAGGAACATGGGCTGGAGTTTTAGAGGTAGAACCAGAGAATTGGACAGTGCTCATGTTGAGAGAGGAGATTGCAAAGAGATCAAACATGGGCACTGAGTCGATCAATCTAATTTTTGCTGGCAAAGTCTTGAAAGACTGTACCAGTGAGGAAAAAAACAGTCTTTCTCAATTGGGTATTAAAAATAACTCTAAAATTCTTGCTTGTCGTGTCTCTGTGGAAGAGGGTAAAACTTTAAAGAATGAGTTGTTGGCTGATGATGAAAGAAACCGTAGACTTGCTCGTATCAAGTGAGTTTTATTTTTCTTGTTTCTTTCATTCACAATTATCATCTTTGATTATATATATATATATATATATATATATATATATATATTTGTGTGTGTGTGTGTGTGTGTGTTTTAATTTGTTTGTAATATTGACTTGTTATTGATTTAATTGGATTGTTGCTGGTGATGGGTTTGTGAGTTTTCTATAGGTTTTTTCTTATTTGAATTTATCGAATAAATTTTAAGTGTTTTCTTACGATGTTTGTAAGGAATTTGGTCTCTTTATGTATTATTTTACGGGTCTTTATTATTTGCTTGCTTGACTATCATCGCTAGTTGTTGCATTTCACTTGTTGGTTTCATTTAACTTGGCAGGGCAGCAGTCACTGCATTGTCCAAGAGACATGCAGATGGTGCATTACCAATAGAAGACTTCGATATCGAACTCGAAGATCAGAGTGGGAAGAAAGTGCACTTTTCTGAGACCGATAGACAGTAAGATCCTTTAGTAAATTCTGAACTTTTCTAGATTGTTTTAATACCTGACAAACTAATTCCCTTAGGAGTTTAAGGGACTATCATCCATCTTTATAAGAAGTGAGATCTGAGCCATTATTTGGCAGGGCAATAATGACAGGTCTGATGCTTCATACAAGCGGAAAGCGGTTTATCAGAAAGCAAATGTTTAGTGATGCACTTGAAGTTCTTACTATGGGAGAGGTTTGTTTTTGCATTTATTTAAATGGTTAATTCATTTCAATTGATTTGCATACTTAGCTTCTATGATCTCATCAATTATTTTGAAGTTAGTGGTGCTTCTGTTAAGGTATATTTTGATTTCAATTTCTGAGGGCGCCCTCAACAGTATAACTTTTGGATCGACATCATACACTTTTTTATAGTTTTTCTTTAATTAGCTGATCACAATTCCCTGTATTTGCCATATTTCCTCTGCTTGTCTATTGCTATTGGCATTGCATTGCTTCTACATGGCTTAGTTCATTTTAAAACTTTTTCTCATACATATGAAATGATTTCTATGTTGCAGGAGGCTTTCTCTCTATGCAATCCCAAGTCTATTGAAGTGAGTGAGCTACTCTTTTTCTTTAACTAAGATCGTTAATGCTATATCTCGTTTCTCGTATCTTTTATGGTTAAGTGATTAATATCGTGTCCTTTTCTTTTTTCCTTTTGGCTATGTGTTGCTTCCAGCTTGTCGACAATATCCCAATACTGCAAATAGACATGGTGTGGTGTTACTTCATGCTCCAAGATATTGCCTGGCTCTCAGTGGCAGGATTACGCCTCGAAAAGGCTAGAGAAGGACTTGAACGTGCTCACGGAAAGGACTCCTCCCGATTCAGACTGCTTCAAGCTGGTTGTTCTTCAGAGCTCGCATTGTGAGTATCTATTGTAAACTTTCAGCATGTTTACTGATAGCTGGATAGAAAGTCTTGGTTGGCACTTTGAAGCTAATCCCGCTCTGTTACTTCTTTGTTAGATATTTGCGATTGGAATTGTTGGAAGGAGTGGTGGCATATCACAGTGGCCAATTTGACAAGTCTAGGAAGTTCTTGACCTCTGCACAAGCAAAATTCTTCCAGGTCAAACAAGTTTTTTTCCCTATGAGTGTGTGTATAAACATGAAATTGTTTGGGTAAACATATTAATTTGACTACTTTATCTCATCTTGGTTGATATTTTCCAGAATAGTGGATGATGGTACTGAATGTTATCTGATTTTTTCACTTTCTATGCTAAAGTTGTATGTTGTTTGCAACCTTGTACCAAAATTGAAACCTATGCGTCTGCAAATAAAATCTAATTTTTAGACTTTTTGCTTGAAGTGGCCTGAACTTTGGCTATTGCTTTTGTCTAAACATTAACAATCAAATTTATGAATCTCAAAATTGAACACTTGTATATTGCTTATGCTGCTTCTGAATTATTATCAGTAGTGAGTAATTCTGGACTCTTCATTTACTTTGTCTTTGATCTTCTTTTTCATCTCACTCTTTCATTTCCTGTAAAGTTATATAGCTTCCTTCCATTTGTATTCATTCTGAATACAATCTCCTGTTGTGGATTCCAGCTACAAGTGCCAGATGAAGCCTTATCAGTTGTCATGAGCATTGGATTTGGGGAACAAGATGCAAAAAGAGCATTGAGAATGAGCAATCAGGATGTTCAAAGTGCCGTTAATTTTCTTGTACTGGAAAGGGAAAAGAGAGAACAGAAACGGGAAGATGACATTCGTCGAAGAAATGAAATCAAGCAAGTATCATAAAATTGATCTCTGTTTTTTTATGGAATTGCCCTCTGTTTGTAACCTTCATTTCTCTGCTGATTTCCAGGGAGCAGAAACGGTATGGAGTTACACCCTTAAAGAAAGCTGTGGATCTCCAGAAACTGACAGAGTTGGTCTCCATAGGGTAAGCAAGCACTGAAATACTTTTGTTAATGGTGTGACTGAGGAAACGTGGTTTCATGTTGGAAAATTTATTTGTGATTTACTTTAGGAGTTCTGATGTTTGAGCTTATACCTTTGGTGCTCTTTTAACATTTGTTTTACAAATTCCAATGCACATTCTTGGTAACTGACCTTAATATTCAGTTGGATGAGAAATTCCTATTTACTTCGTGAATATTTTGACATATAGACTATCCAGTTCTTCAATGTTTTTAATCACATTCTGTAAATATGAGATTGGCACTTACTAGCTCAATCATGGTTGCCTATTTCATCCATTTAGCATTTATCATCCCTGATAAAAGCTAAGAGCTCCTCAACTTGGCAGATTTGAGAAGGAGCTTGCTGCTGAAGCTCTTCGAAAAAATGAGAATGGTTCTCAGGAGGCATTGGATGACTTGACAAACCCAGAAGCTAATACTGAACTCCAGGTCCTGAAAGTTCAAATATTTTTGTCTGAATTTCGTTTTAAACTTTTACCATTACTAACTTTGATAGACCTGCAGCGTGCTATAGAATCAAGAAAAAGGAAAAGACAGCAACGAGCCACTGATGCCACAGTTGAACAGCTTGTGTCCATGGGCTTTGAAAGATCTAGAGGTACTCATACACACACCTATGCCTTGTGGCGCCACTAATTTTAGGCATTTGGATTACCTTACTGGCTACTGACAGTTTTTTTGCCTGCATTCTGCAGTGATTGGTGCTGTCCAAGCTGGTGGCTCTTTAGAGGAAGTCATGCATCAACTACTCACACATCCCCAAGCAGACACCACAGCTGCGGCTGATGACAGCTCCAATGCTCATGATTCCTCTGGGAACAATAATGCAAGTACTGACTTAAATGCTAACGATAATGCTTGTGCTCCTGATTCAACTCCTACCAACCCTGCTGTGGAGAATCTTAGTCCAGATACTTTGGGCATTGATAATAGTAATGAAGGTCCTTCAGCCGAACAGCGGGACTTGGAGATGGAGGATGAAATTGCTGATGAACTCACAAGAGGCGATGCATTGTCAGATTATAACATTGATGTGACACAGGAAGGCGATGCCATAAATGAGTACCTCGCTTTGCTGGATTCAGGGGGTGGCAATGGAAAAGCTTCGTCTTCCCAGTTGTCCCACTAAGAGGAAAGCTGACTGGAACAATGACACGAAGCATATCTGTGAATATAATGTGAATGATGTTAATTGCAATTATAATGATAGGATGGGGAGCCTTTAGGAGTTAGGGGTTGAACTAGCATAAGTTGCATCGTTGTACTGACCAGCATTACAGAAAGCAAACGTAATTGCAGTAGATTGTGCAGCATCCATCTTGAGAGTTGTGGTGCAGGCATCTATCCTTTTCATTTTGAATTTTTTTTATCCTACCTCGTGGTTCAAATGAATGCATTTTGGAGATGGATGCCACACAGGCACAAGAAGTCTTCTTGTTTTATAGATTTCTCTGAGACGAAAGGTTGCCCCGACAAAGGGAAGAAATTCATATTAACTCACCTGTTTTTTTTTTAATTTATTTATTTCTGAAATGCCATCTTCTCCCCGAATATATTCAATTAAATCCGGGCTATTGTAATCTTAGGAATGCGATCTTGTCAATGATTGAGCCGAATGCATAAAGAGTCGAATAAAATCTTAGGCTAATCTCAGGTTTCTTATGTTATTGTTAGATTATATATGTAGCTATTACGAGAAACAGAGCAATAATATTTGAAATTTCCATACAAAATTTTTATTATTATTTTTTATAGAAGAGCGAACGATCATTAATAAGTGAAATTTACACCAAATGAAAAACACTAGCTGTTTTTACTTGATTATTTGTTTCCCGAGTATATTTTTGTTTTCGTTCATCTATTGTTTTCGTTCAATGAACAAAAATCTTCAAATTTTAATAGAATTCTTGGAGGTGGAGTTGTCATTTTTGTCACTGATATAATATATTGTTTTGTGGTGAAAATACACGACATGGAAAGGACGCAATGCTTAATAAAGAATCAAATAGAGAGGGATGGTCCAAATAAAATTCCTGAAATCTTATTTTACCTTCTTGCAGGAAGCCAACTTTTTATCTCAGAACCAACATCATAAACGACATTAAAACCCAGAGCATAACTTGACATATTAGAAAGCAACAAATTAACCATCAATGAAAGAAAAGGAAGAAAATTTCGGTAAGACCGTCAAGGAATGTCTTTTTTCATAGAATTTACATATATTCTCCCATTAGTTTCAGCAACTTCGATTTTTCCAAAGTTACAACAACACTGTCAAGCACTATTTGCTGTATGTTTTCTGAGTCCAGAAAAGGCCGCTCATTGGGCCGATGGCATGAGAGCGACTGATTGACTGTTTTGTACTTGCAAGGGAAGAGCCATATAAAACATGAAGAATACACTCCATTAGCTCGTTTAATTTGATTTGTATTGACAAAGGTCCCTCTGCAATACGTTGCTTATTCATCCGAATCATGATTAGAGGAATCAATGTCAGGTACCATAAAGATCTGCTTATCATCGGCTTCGACTTTATCTGGTTTAGCTTCCTTGTAATCCTTAGGAAGAAGATTGCAATTAATGGTGTGCCACACTGGTCTCTCTTCTTGAAACAATCTGCAAAGTCAAAAGTGGATGCAATGCATTGTGCATGCAAGTAAACACACAAGATTCAGTGGGAGAAAATGGTATGTTTCCTAAGGAAACTTATGGTCCATTTGAAGCCAGATAGAAGTGAACTTCATGTTCAAAACAAGTCCAATCATCAGCTCAACAGATAAAATAAGTGCATTTTACAGAAGAAACAAGTAAAAACAGATTGAATATAGATATATTATTACTTTGTATCAGAGAGTATTTTCCATTTTATGGTGTGAATTTTCAAGGAACTTAAAAACTGTAGATTCTCCATCTGTGTCATTCATATCAAAATTTTGAGCTTCATTTTGCAATGAACAGAAGATAGATAAATACCCCATTTTGTGTAGTAGCAACATGGCCCTTTTTCAGATAACAATTAACATGATGAGAGATGATTTTTTGCCATTGCAGTACAATTGGCTTGTTTTTCTACCCGAGCAGGACAGTTCATTGCCCTAGGCCATCAAGTTTAGTACCCCGAGCAGGACAGTTCATTGCCCTAGACCGTCAAGTTTAGTCTAAACTTGAGACAAATTTTCTTTTATAAATTACAACTTAAACAACTAGCAACACACTTTTATTAGAGAAAAGGTTGATCAGGAAGGCTGAAACATGCCATTGTATATTTTATTCCTTGACAGCATTTGAACTGTAAGCATTTTAAAGGTTGCAAGATTTTATCACATCTGATCTTTAGCATCTGTGATTTTGACCTCAGAGAGAGAGAGACTTACGGGTGCTTGCAAAGCATTGGAGAGTGTACTGTAAGTGCATACTTGCAAGTGGATAGCTCGGTGATTGAACTAATCATAGCTCTGGGCTCTGAGCAAACGAATCTCACCTACACACAAGGAAAACATGGACACTACATGAGAGAGAGAGAGAGAGTCAAAGGTTCCAAAATGCTACTCCTTTACCATACCTCAGTTTCTCGCGGCTCATTTGTAAGATCACATATGGTTCCATTTGTATACTGATGAGCATGATACCTGCTCAAACACAACAAACAGAAAAGAAATGGGGTGATTACTACCTTTTCTTGCTTTACTTTAACCACAATTGAAGTTTCTCTCTCGCACAAACTTGTTGCAAGGGTTCACAATCATACCTTTGAGATGCATCTTTTGAACGAGGATCTTTCAATGTAGAAATGTCAGAAAGATTCTGGTTGAATGCAGCTGTGGCCTCTTCATCATACACACCCAAGATAAATTCTTGGATAACCTGTAATGGGAAATACATGTATCGTTAAGGTAATAGAATACATGTTGCAGATGTGCAATATACAAAGAGAAGCCGCTATGCTGCTGGTCTATAATTGGAAAATAAACTAAAATTTTCAATACAATAATGATAAAGCAGCTGGCTGGTACAATTGCTATTACTACAACAAGCCACAAAGAAATATCTATATAAGACATCCAATCCACTTAAACTTCAAAGTTATTAATCCATCAGCCACAACAAATCACAAAATTGAAAAAGAATAAATTTTGCCCTCAATAGCATACTTCCACTTATAAAAGCAAGAAAACATCAAACCTGAATGCAAAACAAAAGAAATTGAAAGATCAAACATGAGAACAACTCATACATGCTCAAGTGGCTACCTTAGCTTTCTCGTCCTCCACATGGAATTGCCTCAACTTCTTCTGATAGCATAACTCGTAGGACCACCAACCCTCTTGCTGCATTAAAGATACAACAGTACAAGACAAATGACTTGAGACTGATACAAATTTATTCAAAAAATCTTGATATTGGAAAACAAAAAAGCATAACTAGCAGCAAATTATGTAGTTACAGATGATGTCTGTAGCAATTTTGATCAACAAATATAAGAGTATTATTTAGCATGAACATGTACAAGAAGGTTTTTGGTAATAGATACTGACTCTGACAAGGCATGAGTCTTTCAGTTCTTCAAGCAGCTCATCAGGTGTCTTCAATTTAACCCGTTTCTCAGTTTCCACAATCAAGCTGCTTACATTCAGCTGAGTAAGTGGCATCTCACTCTTAGCTTTCACCACCTTGGGCAAGAAGCATATGTAATTCTCACCATTTTTGTTGGGCATGACCATTGACTCCTGGTCATCATCCTGCAAGAATGTTGGATTAAAACAAAAACACACTTTTTTTCTGCAATTAAGATAAAGAAACCATATTCAACATAGAAGGAACTAGAACGGAAACAAATTATGGTCTATCACATCAGAAACCCAATAAATTTTCATTAGGTTGCTTCAGGGAAATGCTTTTCACAAAAAAAAAAAAATAACAGCCTCATGGGATGTGGAGAGGCTAAAAAGGAAGAAAGTAAATACATCAGTCCTGGTCTGAGCATTAAGAAACTGGCTTAAAATAGATTACACACAGACAGAACCTGCAGCTATTTAATATTACAACAGAGTTAAGCATCTTGCAATCATGTCACTTTTCAATCCCTCAATACCCAATACCCATCTGTTGCAGAAAATGAACTAGGAAACTCTCATTGACAATCAAATAATACCAGCTCTCTTTGCATACAAACTTTTTGAGAACCATTCATCTTCCAAGACTTGTGCTAATGATAGATTTTCATTTTTTCAAGCCAAAAGTACAGTGCAACACCGTCCCCAAGTCCCAGGCCACCATCGTATTGTAATTTTAAGCAGTACAAGAACATGTGGCGAGAGCACTGTTAAGGAGGCATTTTCAAAATATAGCAAGCATGCTTGTTGATGACCATGACAATGAACAGACTAGCATAATACAAAGAGATATGCAGGCCGGAAGTAAATAGATCCCAATAATCCAAAGCTTACTTACGGGATGAAAAGGAGACTCTTCTGAATGAAATTCAATCTGATATTTTGGTTCACGAGAACTACGACTGAACGTACCACCTGTTAATTAGTAGAAAGTCAAAGCACATACAAAATACAAAACAAAACAAACAGGAGAAGGATACAACTTAATAACATTGATTTGACTGACTTGCTTAACATGTAAAACACAAACCACCTTTGTAAATGATTGATCACTGCCAACATCAGTAATGGTTACATTACAGCCCACCACTTAGTTGTTCATCTATTTGTTCTTTTCAAAGGCTCACACACAGTTAAGCACCGCATACTTTGATCTAAAACAACTAAACAATAAAAAAGGTCACGCCAATTCAGCTTCCTAGCATATTTCAAACTATTACTAACCCCTCTGAATTCTCTCCCCAAAAAAAGAAACCATTAAAAAAACACTCCAACGTCTTCAACACAAAAAACATAATAAGCTTTAAATAAAAAACATTGCATGAACAATAAAACAGCTCACGAAACTCATTACCCATTGATTAATCATAACAAACCAAGTTCTTCAAAAACTCACCCTCAAATTGAGAACCAAATAGAAACAAGAAAAACCCATGTCAAAAACAATAAAATCTCAAAGACCCGTTAATCTTATATAGATAAAGCTAACAAATCTACATGAAAGCAGAAATCTTTGATTACCTGCATGAGTAGGATAGATCTGATCAGCTAAAACATGGATGCATACAGTGTATAACACCACTGTTAACCATAAAAATCTCATCTTTCAAACTCCTTTTGAGTGGTTTATTTTTCTTTCTTTTATTTGTATACCTAATAATCTAAGAACTTCCAAAAAAATGCAGATTTTGGGTTTTGTGTTGAGAATTGAAGAGGAGGAAGCAGCGTTGTTGTTGCGTTGATTGGCCAATGAAAGTTTGCCACGTCATAGAATAATGACGTGTAATACTGCCGGTCTTGTGGTCTCATGATTGTAGTGGGCTCGTGATGACTGGGCTTTTTTCTAATGGGTTTATTTTGGGTTATAATCATATTATAATTTCATAATTTGCTGAGTTACTACTATAATTTAATAATTATCATACTTCATCAAAATTATTTAATTAATCCTTTTATTATAAAAATATCAAGTGGTATCTTGATTAAAATTTATCATCCTCAATTTAATAAAATTTTGTTTCAAAATTAATTCTCTCCTGATCAAGTTTTTTCATCTTACCTTCTCTCTTTTTTTCAATTTTTTTTTTAAAAAAACATAATAAATTGGATAAAAGCATGAAATTAATCAGCGGGTTAGGTTATAAATGGACTTAAGAATATAGAAATCAAATAAATAGTTTATAAAACAATGAGGACTAACTTATCATTTTTGTTAAACTCTCTAATTTATTAATTTTTTTTTAATAGTAAAATATTACTGAGAGATTTTATTATGCTTAAAGAGTAACGATATCCTGTTAGTTACTTTTTAAGGTTTATTTAAAAAAAAATAGATACAAGTACGAGAGAGAAATTACATAAATATTTTTATCATTTTTGAAGATTATGGATTTAATTTTCTATCTCCTTCTTGTATTTATTTTTTTTAAATAAATAATAAAATACCATTAACTACTCCCGAGCACCATAAAAATTTTGTGTACATGCTTGCTTTCCAACATTGAAACTAAATTTTTCTCTCATCTACGTTTAAGCAAGTAATTCAACAAACAAATCCACTGTATTGCATTCCCATATATTTGCTTGTTATATCCCAAATTGTTTCTTTATCCTTTGGAACATTTGCCAAGCTGAACCATGGCCATAGCTTATGTTAATTAACATAGCGAGGCTTTGTTCCATTCAATTAATCGATCATTTGCAAAGCCAGAGACGACGGCCTGGCCTCTCATGTTTTCGGGTCTTGGAATATTTCTCGAAGCTTAATGTTGCAACTTGCAGTTTCTCTTGAGTCTCGTTATTCGAATATGAAGAACACCAGACTGAAATCTTGCGTTTCCTGCAGTAGTTTATCACTGGAAGTGTCGTATTAAACACATTATCCCTTCATTTAAACCCCAATCAAAGTAGTTTCGTGTAGATTGGAAAGACAAAGCTTGTACAATCTGCTGACAAAACTACCATAAGAAGCATTAGATTCGATAACGAAAGACTCATCAAAATTAGACATGACAAGGATAAGAGTGGAAGCCATAGCTTAAAACTTTCATCAAGCATTCACCAATTCCTAGAACTACAAATCATTCAATAAAATAAAAACACAACATACAGATACACAC
>Ga0307507_10009730_pt1 | contig 12694 bp, 15 predicted proteins | sample 7_EM_MG_FD_207223 | JGI IMG/M metagenome (GOLD analysis project Ga0307507, IMG submission 207223) | Populus trichocarpa ectomycorrhiza microbial communities from riparian zone in the Pacific Northwest, United States - 7_EM | ecosystem: Host-associated > Plants > Roots > Unclassified | place... | reverse complement strand
CTGGGCCTTCGCAAACACAATGGCATGTGCACTCCCACTCCCACTCTCTTCCTACCCACCTTCCTCTCAATTCCATGCATCATACCACCTTCCTACTCACTAAACAAGTTCGTTTGAACTTGTTTAGTGTTTCGTCAACTTTCTGAACCATCTGGACTCTCACAAACACAACATGGTGCACAGTCCCAGTCCACCTGTCCTCCTACCTGCCTTCCTCCCCATCCCATGTGTCCGCCCATCTTCCTACTCACTAAACGAGTTCATTTGAACTTGTTTAGTGTTTCTTCAACTTTCCAAGCCTTCTGGGCCCTCGCAAACACCATGGCATGTGCACTCCCACTCCCACTCCCCTCCTACCCACCTTCCTCTTGATTCCATGTGTCATACCACCTTCCTACTCACTAAACAAGTTTGTTTAAACTTGTTTAGTGTTTCCTCAACTTTCTGAACCCTCTGGATCCTTGCAAACACAATGCTGGGCACAGTACTATAGGTAGACACTGTTTAACATAGTTTTTATTGTACATAGAGAATATGTAGACTACTTGCCCAACCCTCACAAAACCCATACCCTTCTATCAACCCTCAGCAGGTTTCTGACCCCTCTGACCCCTGTAAAACCCTTACCCGTACCCCAGAACCACCCCAACCTGTAGAGAGGGTAAGGGTAAAGGTAGGGTTAGGGTATAGGTCAGTGTGAAATGACCCCGGGGTTACCTGTGACCATCACTACCACTGTTGAACACCTCAAATGACCCCGCCACAGTAGTGCTGCCTAATTCCACTGGTGGTGCAATGAGTGAACTCAGACTGCACATGTACCCTCCCTTTCTCCCTCAGGCCACACATTCAATCAAGCCCTGACTACTACAACTCTCCTAAGCAAGAAGGCCAGACACGGTACTACCACCACCAGCATGGCACTCAACATTCACCACCATGCAGTCCATCACCAAGGCTGATGTAACCACTCCTTGCATTGATCCCCACTCCTCCCTCCTCACACAGGATGTCCCACCAAGGTTCTTTATCCCAAGGTGCAAGCCAGGCAAAACACCATCCTCCTGCTCTGCTTGTCCCCTGCACTGGTGAGCCAATGGGGATGACACTGCATGAGCAGGTGTTGAGGGCACACCTGGAGAGGGTGCTCTCTGCCAGCCACATCATTTCAGATAGTCAGGCTGCTCAAATGATGAAGAGGAATATGAGGAGGTGAGGTTGAGGGAGAGGAGTAATGAAGTGCAAGATGAAGTTGATGGGTGACCTTGGAGGGAGAGGGAGTATGATAGTCCTTCTGTAAAAGGTTTTAACATTGACCCTTGTGAGCTACCCTTCACAGGTTTTGTACCCACAAACCCTCACCAAACCCATACCTGTACCTGCTAAATACCTGCACCTGTATGCAGGGTGATGAGTTTTAATGGGTAAGGGTAGGGATCAGCCAAAAATGACCCTGGGGTTACCCATGCTCATCACTACATCCTGGCAGATGCCTACTCTCCACTGGGTGTTTGGGGTCTTACATAGGTGTTTGAGGGTTAGCATGCATGTAGATATACATATTGTATCATATTGACTCTTGTGCAATACTCAGTCCATACCACCACTTCCTCTGTGTTTACATGCACTCAGTGTCACCTCAGCCCTCTCCATCTGGTGATGAGAGTGGTCTTCATCTCACTCATGTGGTCTAAGACTCACCATTTCTGAGTACTCTTACTTTCTGTGACCTCCAGGGGTCAGGATGACATCCATTCTTTTCAGAATGCATCCATCCTCTTTTCACATAGCAATCGACTCAGATTCTCAAGTATAACCATCTACACCCTTCCACCAACCTCTATGTTCATCCCAGACATGCCTTCCAACTGCCTTTACCATGTTACATCAACTTTTCAAGCTGTGCCACCACATATCTTTAGACCAGTTTCTCAGATGTTTTCAATCTGGGTGTGTCTCACTCACTTTTGAGATTTTGCCTCAAACTCTAATCCCAAAACAGGAAACCACCTTATTTTTAGAATCCAGCAGAAAGCAAACAAACTGATGTTTGGTGTCAGTGTTTGCCATGATTTTGTGTTTGCCATGCTTACCCTGGTTCCAACTTGACAACAGCTACTTACAGTTTCAGGAGCTTGCCAGCCTCATCAGGACATTTTCCAAATTTGATTTGCATGAGGTCACATATTTCTTGTACTGTCCATTTGTGTGGAGGAGGAGAGCTTATGCCAGAGATATTAGCAGGAGCAGGTGTAGAGCTCATGTTGTGGAAATTTTTTATCTAATAAGTCAAGCATGACTACAACTATCACCCACATCTGCACATGCTCTTGTTGCTGAACCCAATGTTAGGGTTAATCAACAATTTCAGGGATCACCAACAACAGTTTTGCCAGCCGCTACTTGAGCCCTTCCTTCTATTTGTTTGTGCATTGATTCATTACATAATACATCAAATCATGCTGTCCTCGTTATATGAAGGCTCTTGTGAAGCAAGGCAAGTGGCTGGTTTTAGGAGCCTGCTTATGATCCTGATTATAATACTATTTCTGCCACTTGGCTGTTGAATGTAACTCTGACTTTGGTAACATGCAAACACCAACAGTTGTCTTAGCATTGTGATATTGACAAGTACATATCACTGATATCATTAAAAAATAGACCATAGGGCAACAAGCCACATGATTGGAGCAGCATCAGCATGTCCACTGTCATCATGTCTCTCGCATGTGAGGCTATATTCATTTTAATACTTTACAATTACTATGCCCTATCAGTAATTCAGCAGACCCTCTCAGTCAGTGGTCACAAATCATAATCCATGTGCCTGGCACTGAATTCAATCTCCACTTGGTTTCCCTTGAAGTAAACTACAAGGTAGAAGATCATTGAATGAAAAATAAAAATGTAGGTAGGTATATTAATACCAGGTTCATCACATATTTAGGCCTTGTCTCACGTGTTATTTGCATTGAACGTTTTCGCTGTTGACATTCCGCGCGCTTGTGAGCGCTGAGCCGCACTCTTCATTTTCTTCCCTCTTCAACATCATGGCTTGTGTGAATGACGACGCTGCCTCAGCTGAAAATGCGATCACGTTTGCCTTTAACAGGGAGCCTATTGGCATAGAGCATGTGTATAAGTGGCAGCCACACGTCTATGACGGTTTATCATTTTCGTTTCCTCAAAAAGCAAGCAAGGTACTCTCGGACCCCGACTCGACCGCGTTCTTCGCCATCGTCCAGGTTACCCTTCCCCCTATGACTTTCCGCCATAGTCCAAGATCGGTATTGGAAATGGCAGGAGCTGGTCCTATACACCGCCGTTCAGTGTGGTCTTTGTGAGATGGAGGCTTGGCTGACAATGATGCAATATTGGGGGAAACGAACGCAAACCACTTCATCTGACCCCCCTCCTCTCAAAGAGAATAACCGAATGGGTGTGTGGCTCAATGGAGCGCCCGAAGTCGACGGACTGTGGCTCTTGCGGATTGGCGTGATTCCCATCTACATTATCGATCAATACGTTGAGGAGGCCGACTTCCCCAAAGATCGCCCCAACGTCATCGATCGCAGAGCAAAGGATCACCGCTGCCACCCTGTTTTGTCTGGGACATTCGCAGAATCGGTGACCAATCCCTGTTTGGATGTTTTCTTCACATTCAGCACCGGAGAAACCTTCAGACCGATCTATCGTCAAGGCATGCATAGAGCAGAAGCAGATATGCCTTCTCGACTCAGGTCTACATCTTGGGCAGGTGATGTGCATGTTTCTCGTGATCAGGAAACCTGTCTAGTGCGTTCAATTGGATCAGCTGAACCCACGTCACAACGCGATGAGGAATCCATCCTCATGTCTCCTACCTCATTTTCCAGGCTTGACAAGATGAGTACAACAGCCGTCGCGCAGATGATTCTGGAGGCGTGGACGAACTCTTAGTGTCTCATCCCTCAAGTACTAGTCTTACCCTTGACAAGATGAGCACAAAAACGAACACTGGAGATCGCCTCGAAAGCACATGCGATGTTAGGTCTTATGTGTTCGATGCTTCCGTTCGCGACTTTGAGATAGTCCACGAACTCCGCTATTCCCCATACATCTACCTGATATGTGCATAGAGCAGAGCATCACGTTGAGAGATTATCTCACTGCTATCTGTGATAAGCATCATCGCTACTTGGGGATCCGGTCAATTCACCAGGACCCTCTTGCAATTCGAGATTCCACTCATACAGGATTTGTTATGGAACTCGAGTTCGCTTCGATCTGCCATTGTTGTGAAATTCCTCGACGACTCGAACTGTGGGTCATGGGTCTATATCGCAGCAGATCGAGCAGCCCAGATTGTCACGGAAGCAACAAATCGTTGGCTAGCACCTCCCGCTAGCTTTCCTTCATTTTTTTCTCAACGCTCCAAAGATTCTTTGCCAAGTTCTCCGAACCGCGAGGTCCGGCCCTTTTGTTCCCCAGCAACCTCCGTCTTGAAAGCTCGTTTTTTCAAACCAATTTGCGAAATCGACGCGCCCTGACCCTTCAGTACGCCACAATCCTGTTGGCACACCCCCCACCCCCCCTCCCCCTCGACCATGAAACCAATGAACGGCCTGTAGCTACGTCATCGCCGCATCCCGAATCCAGTATGCTTGCCATCGTTTGACTCGGCGTGGAAAGAAGAAGCGGCACGGAGCTGTTCGCCGGAGTCGCGATGAAGATTTCGCGAGTTGCACACCTGAGCAACAGAGTTATATCTTGAAAAATAAGACTGAACTGGCTAAACATGCCGTTGTCAACAACGATTTATAAGATGCTGAGGATGGTATCGATGGACAGTCTGCCAACTACATCACTCAAAGAGTCCTGTTGAAGGAGGCATCTTGTTTCAGATGATGGCCAATACTGTTTAGGCCGATATCGTGGGGATAACAAAGAAAGGAGACCATGATATCATGGAAGGATGCTTTCTTACAAGGCAGCCTTGCTTCGATTTTGGTACAATCCTGGCCCGCGGCACGTCTTTTTCTCTTTTTCACATACTCATCACGATCAAACACTCACCATTCGCCTACCACTGTAGATTCTACTTGTAATATCTTGGAGATAACTGGTATTATTTACTGAGAGACGTGCTCACTAGATCTGATTTTTTGTTCGCAATTCTCCGACCCAAAACACGACTCAAGACACTACCCTCCAAACACAAAGCTCGAAGGCGAGAGAATATCGTGAAATCAAACCTTGATATGCCTCCCAGCTCTTCTAATGAGCCTCCGATTGTCCTTCAATTATCTATAGAAGTCATGGATCATGTATTGCAATTTGCCGCACGGTACTTATCGCGGGGTGTTGGTCCGATTCGGCCGCCGGGCACATTGGCCGGGAGAAGGCGACTCCTTTCAAGTTGTACGAGCGGCTAAGTTCATCGAAGCGGGATTTCCGAGGGCAAGCGGGCGCTCCTTTCAGCAATCAGAAAATCTGTCAACCAGATAACGGAGTCCGGATTTTAGAAGCCCAAGTACCTAGATATTTACATCGGCAACCATTAATAAAGGCATGTTAATAATACGTGATAATCACCACATTGAGATTGCTCACCCCTTGTAAGGTCATCGGGCAAGCGCTTGCAAAAAGGGAGACGTTGGCACATATCCTCAGAATTTTTTCAAAATGAATGCGCCCCTACAGCTCAACGTCGTTGCCACTGTACGATGGCAGACTGCATGTTAGCTTACATCGCGACTCGGAAAGGCACAGGAAAAAGTCTAAACTTGTCAAGGACACATGCCTACACGCAGTGCGATTATTTTGGTGAGGTATGACTCCGAGATGCGGTATCTCCCAGCCCTCTGCGGGTGGCGATTGAGCGCCTTCTTTAGAAGATCCCAGTCCGAACCTGGAAACCATTCTAATACCGCAAATTCGTTGCATCAAAGAAACCGCAGCCCGGACTGCCTGTCGGCATTGCTTATGATCATTCGGATAATCGACTTGCCTAGCTTCGACGTTTATTCTCTACAAGTTGAGCAGGGCCGGCACCACCAAATTCAAATCGTGTAGGGAGTGACGATGCGTGATCAAGTATATTCCGGAGGACCATCGAGCGGTTGCGCGCATATCTCGGTTTTTTTTCCTTATAGCCGTGACGGTTTCTAGTTGGACATGATCTCGGGGCACGACGTCTACCGATATTTATATGTGTTTGGCTCAGCAGAGCACGATCCTGATTCGTCAGTGATCCCATTCCGACATGGAGGCCAGCCAACTGCAGGTGATTAGTACTTAAAATCACCCAATGGCAGGAACAGCATCATTCAACAGTGTGGCCATCTTTTTCCGGCCGTTGACGAAACAGTGGTCTGCCGTTCCCTCTTCATCTTTTAACTGGCCGTCCTGCGATTTTTCTCGTCATCCATCATGAATCCTGCTTATTACCGCGTCCGACTGCTCTGCGATCTCTTTTGGAATTTGTTGCTTCCAGTGCTCGTGCTCTTTCTTGTCTTGTCTCAAACGCAATATCGACTGGGCTTCCTATCACTTCCCGCCTATGTTGCTTTTATTTTTCTATGGGGAACAACTAAGGATTTATATCGCAAATCTATGCAGGAGAAGGAAGCCAAATTACTTGGCGCCAGACTGATACCCTGCATTGCAGGGAAATGGCCTGGAAACATCGACGTCTTGCTCAATATGATGAGAGCGTTCAAATCTAGTTATATCTTGGATGTCTACCTTCAACTCTTCGAGGAATATCAATGCACTACCATAAATACAAGGATATTGTGGTCTGACACTGTAGGTATCGCGTATATACTCTCACGCTTTCGGGAATCTCGCGCTCTATGAGCACTTTTTTATCCGCCAATTTTTTTTTTTTCGAAGCTGATGGTCATCATACAGATCATCACAATGGACCAGGAACATGCCAAGTTTGTCGTAGCAACTGGTTTCCAGCGCTTTTGGAGGGGACCCGCTCAAAAAGAACGAATGTTTGTTGCTTCTAAGAGAGATTTAAACCTTCGACCCTCTTCTGACAGTAAAGTTACAGGGAGACCTTTCTTGGTGAAGGTATATTCAATAGAGATGACGATGTGGGTCAATTTGCAATACCGCGTTGATAGTTAATGAACTCTTCTTAACAGGTTTGGAAAATGGTCAGTTTTAAGCCCCCTCTAAGTTCGGCACTTACAAACCTCTCTCGGAATTTAGCATCGCGCCACAGCGCGTCCATTTTTTGCACGCGAACGTATTCTGGATTTCGAGATTTTTGAACAATACTGTTCCCGCACGTTATCCATTATTTCCTCTCTATCATCAGGAGATCAGCCTTGTGAGGTACAAGACCTCTACGCCCGCTTTACGCTTGACGCCGCGTCCGAGTTTCTTTTTGGGAAAAACTTGGACACGCTTTCTGCGTTGCTCCCGGTTCCTGGGTGCACCACGATGGGCCCGAAAGGGTCGGCCACCGAGGACACATGGGGCTCGTTTGCACAGGCGTTTGAGATGGCACAACAAAACATCACCAGCCGGGGACGGATCGGGTACCTGTGGCCCCTGTTTGAATTTTTTAGCGACAAGAATGAGCGGCATGTAAAGGTAATCCACCAATGGCTAGACCCTCTTGTCCAACAGGCATTGGAAACAAAGAGGCGAGCAGATTCGGCCGGTGTGATAAGCCCCATCACGGAAAAGACGTTTTTACAGCATCTGGCTGATACTACGAGCGGTGAAGAGCTTTGATTCGCTGTTCATAATATCCGATGCTAACGGGAAATAAATAGACCCTATCGCCATTCGGGATCAGTTGTTGAACATGTTGCTCGCATCGCGAGATACGGTCGGTTTCTTCTATGAGCTCTGCTGCGGTCATTGATTCATGCGACTGCAGACGGCATGTGTATTGACGTACCTAACCTACTTCATGGCCATCCACCCCGACGTGACGGCCAAATTACGCGCAGAGGTCCTGGATCATTGTGGTCCCACAAAACCCGGAACGTTTGAGAACTTTAGGAACATGAAATACAGTACGGTTTCTCATCACGCCAATAGCTCACTTACCTAACGCTTTGAAATCCAGTGCGTGCAGTGATAAACGAAACGCTCCGTCTTTTTCCCCCAGTCCCCTTGAATGTCCGCGAAACGCGCTCATCTCCATGCGTTTTTCCACCTTCCGATCCTTCATACGCACAACCGGACTTGCGGCCTTTATACATGCCAGCAAAAACGACAGTTGTGTACCTTCCCCTGCTGACGCAACGTAACCCCGCGCTATGGGGCGACGATGCCGATGCCTTCGACCCAGAGCGCTGGATACAACCCGAGCGTATCGCCAAATTCACAGCGAACCCTGCGATGTTTTCGCCGTTTAGCGCTGGGCCCAGGGTTGTGAGTTTCAACTGTATCGTTCCGGGGACGCTTGCCAATGACTCGCCTTCCTAGTGCCTCGGCCAAAATTATGCGTACAATCAGATGTCGTATTTTCTCGTTCGGCTGCTGCAGAAATTTGACCGCTTCACGCTCGCGCAGGAGTTCCAGCCCGAGGGATCGTTGCCCCCAATCGAATGGAAAGACCGTGGTGGGAGGCAGCGGTTTGAAAAGGTCTGGCCAAGCGCTGCGATGACACTATATATTAAGGTACCTTCCGTGCAATCTTGAGTTGCTTCGTCTGGAGTGATAACCCGATTTTTCAGGGCGGAATGTGGGTTCGATTTCATGAAGCAAGTTCGCCTTAATGTAGTCATAAACCTTATGTGCGTAAATTTACTCTATCGGCAACCTTTTGTAGCCTGTGAGTGTCAATGTCCCTTTTAGGTGAGCGAAGTGTACGGTAGAAGGGGTTACCATTCCACCAGCGATAAAATACTGTAAGGCAAGATGGCCGAGCGGTTAAGGCGTGTGACTCAAGCGTAGCTTACCTGCATTCGCGGGTTCTCATCATCGTATGATGGCGTGGGTTCAAGTCCCACTCTTGTCAAACTTTTTCGGCCTTTTTTGCTCACATCATCCCAATGTGAAAACAAGAGGGTTATTTTAATATTTCAAAGTGTACAACTCCAATTTGACTCCAATCAAATAGGGGCTGGCACAAGGCCCCAGTACTGGTGGAATGGTTGCGGAAGGGACTACCTTTCACCGAAAAAAAAAAATGCAAAAGAAATCCAGCACCCCAAGTAATTTTGCAATACAACAAGAAGTGATTGAGGGTGGAGCTGGTCATGAAGCTTTGAAGGGCCATTGGGCAATCATATGATGTAGTCCTACTTTGGTACTTACCAGGAAGGTATGAAAATTACAATCGTAGATACACTCTAATTTGCTTCCATTCTTTCAGGCCTTTTCTCCAGGTTATAATTCTAAGCTTCAAACATGAAGTACCCAGTCCCTGTAACAAAAAGGTTGACAAGAGTGGGACTTGAACCCACGCCATCATACGATGATGAGAACCCGCGAATGCAGGTAAGCTACGCTTGAGTCACACGCCTTAACCGCTCGGCCATCTTGCCTTGTGTATCACGGCGTGAAAGGATATTTCGGATTAAGGGGAAGCAGAAGGGGAGGTGAGGAAACAAGATTTTGAGCTGGGATGTGTTGTGTTTATGGTATTGATCGGTTCATGGAGGATATCAATAAGGAATGGAGCGGAGACGGTTGGGGAAGAGATGAATATGAGTGTTGGATTTAGACTTGGGATGTGTTACGTTTACAGATATCGATTGACGGTTTAGAAACGGGACCAGAAAGGGTTGGAAGAGGAGATGAGTGTGAGTATGTGCAGGTGAAAAAATATATTAGTGTCCTTCAATCCTTTAATTGACCGATGTTAGTAGGATCCATAGCAATCATAACATGTTGTCGCGTTGCTGGTGGAAATAATCCGCATCAACAACTCGATGTAAGGTTAATTTGAGGATGACTTACTTTTGGATATTTTCAAAACAACAATTACGACACAATGTGCGTCCACATCCGGGTCCGCACCCAAACAAATCTGGGTCTGAGGAACTGCGATGTCCGGTGGCCCGCTCATAGGGGCAATCTACTCCATCCAAATCATCATCATTGTCAGCCAACTTCCGCCTTTTGCCAGCGATGGTGTTATTAGTCACGTGTGGCCAGGTACTGCCGCTGATAAGATTAGTGTTGACACTGTGAAGTGACAGTGCCGAGCGGCGCGGTGAGGGTGAAGGCGAGGGAGACCAGGAGAGGTGAGGCGTGGGTGGCAGGGAAGGGGCGCAGGCCGTACATACGCGGGAGCAAATGGCGCATGTTGTCGACGAGCAACTGGAAAGAGCATCGATTTTTTTTTTTTGAGGTTGAGACAAGTAGGGTACCCACCGAGCGCAATGTAAAAGGTTGCCCTGGAGCGCGTTTAGGGCCCGGTGGCACGACGTGCAAACAGGGATACCATTGGCGGGCTTTGCAGTTACGTTTGTGTTGTTGCTTGCTGTGAGAACCTTTCCTGGAGGCTGCATCGTCGTGGGTGGGGGCGTCGCCGAGCCAGTTAATCGACGGCGCTTGTGGGGTGGCCTGGTCGCTGCCATTACTGGTGGGGTAAGTAAAGAAAGCGATGGAGGGTATTTCTTACATGGACTGGACGTCGTCCTCATGTTCTGGTCGAAAGCGTGAACAATGGGCATGCGCCAAGGTCACGAGGTCGTCAGGGCCTCCTTTGACTCGACTCGAATGTACACTCGACGCCAGGGAACAACATCAAAGATCAGATTGACCTTGCTAATCCGAATTACTGCGTTATGTGGTCCTATTGTGCGAGGTGACTACGTCGTCAGCAGACATCAACAATGTTGTTGGGCACTGGAAACGCCGCCTTGCGGTCACAGCTGTTGTAAAAGAGAAAACAAGCACTACAACTCGGTTCTTGTCTTGTATAAGTTGTACGACAATGCCGGTGGCTTATGTATGTTGTGGTGTAGGTTACTGCGCATCGGCTAAGTGAAGAAGCATCGCATCACGTAATCAGACTTTGTGCCATACTTGTACCGATCACCCAAATCTGCCCACCAAAGCTTTCCTTCCGGCCATGCAGCACTTTGGCAAAGTAGCCCTCCGCGTCACCAAAAACTATACAAAAGGTTACTCAGACACCCAATCCAAGGTTCGAGATGCAACATCAAACGACCCATGGGGCCCATCAGGAACCCAGATGAACGATATCGCACAAATGACTTATAACCAGTCAGTAGTTCCCCTAATCGCCGCACACCAACTGCTAACATCTACGTTCGACTACAGGAATGATTTTATTGAGATTATGGAGATGCTCGATAAGCGACTTAACGATAAAGGGAAGAATTGGCGACATGTCTTCAAGGTATATCTCTCATCTGTGCCACACTCCAATTTTACTTGACGCCACACAGAGCTTAACTGTCCTCGATTACTGTCTCCATCAAGGCTCAGAGAACGTCGTTATTTACTTTCGCGACAACATCTACATTATCAAGACCCTCAAGGAATTTCAGTACATCGACGAGGATGGCAAAGACCAAGGCGCCAATGTCCGACAAAAGGCAAAGGACATCACCAATCTCCTGCAGGATGAGGGCAGACTAAGGGAAGAACGCCGATCCCGGGCGTCCATGCGGGATCGGATGATTCGCGGTGCAGGCACGGGCGATGATGATGACGAGGACGAGAACGATGCGCGCCGAAAAAGTGGGACCAATGGACTTGCCGGAAAGCGACCTAATCGGGATGAAGAAGAACTGAAGAAGGCCATTGAAGAGAGTAGGAAGTCTTTAGCTAAGGAGAGGAGGGATGCAGAGGAAAGAGAGTTCCAGCAAGCGATTAGGTTAAGTGAGGAGGAAGAAGCGAGGAGAAAACAGGAGGTGGACAACTCAAATGCTTCTTCCCTCTTTGACGATGCGCAGCAGCTGTGCGTTTTCTGTGCATTCTCATTCTGGTGATTGAAGCCTGATGCCGTTTGTCTGAGCAGCCCCTCACCAGGTGGAGCATCCAACAATCCGTTCCCCCTCGTCGACCCCACGCCGTATGCTACCGGCCTCCAACCACAGTTTACCGCCGTTCAACCCCAGTTCACCTCGGTCCAACCACAATTCACGTCGTTCAATCCCTATCAGCAGCAGGCGGAACAGGAAGCTGTTCAGGTCCTCATCATTCTTTCTTGCCTATTTATTCGTGTCATCTAACCACAACCACAGGCGGAGTTCATGCGTCAACAGCAAATGTTCTTGCACCAGCAACAACAAGCCCAACAACAGCAACAGCAGCAAGAGGAGATGATGCGTCAACAGCAGCTCTTCCAGATCCAGCAGCAGCAACAGCAACAGCAACTACAGAACCAGAGCTTGTTCGCCCCTTCTCAGCCGCTGACAGCTCAACCCACTGGGTTTGGGTACGTTCTCCTTCCTCATCTCCCCTCTCTCACCAAATCTCATGCGATCTACCCCAGGTCAAATAACCCATTCGCACCTTCCCCCGTTCCATCCGGATTCAGCCCCTCCCCCAGACCTACCCAGCAACAAGGCCCAAGCCCATCATTCAACCTCCCAGGAACCTACGAGACGCACTCTCCCTCCCGCGTCTCCTCCTTATCTTCCTCCCCTGTGCCCACGCAAAATCAGAACCAGAACCGGCCGATCCAGGTTAAGACGAAGAAAGAGCTGGGCGAGAACGAGGCGCATTTGGCTGCCTTGTTCGCCAATCGGGATGATGGGCA
>Ga0307507_10009729_pt1 | contig 12695 bp, 7 predicted proteins | sample 7_EM_MG_FD_207223 | JGI IMG/M metagenome (GOLD analysis project Ga0307507, IMG submission 207223) | Populus trichocarpa ectomycorrhiza microbial communities from riparian zone in the Pacific Northwest, United States - 7_EM | ecosystem: Host-associated > Plants > Roots > Unclassified | place... | reverse complement strand
CAATAGCTTAAGCTGTTAGGTGAGGTCCCAGGATATGATTTATATTATTCTCTAACACTTATCTTCTCCATTGTCAGAGTTGCAAAATCCCATAGTATAGGGCATAACCCCTTCAACCAATATGTATTCCCAAAACCATGACGTACCCACCCATCTTGATGCCAACCCTAACCTAGCTCCTTGCAACCCTTAAATGCATGAAGTTATTGGTATTTTAATCCTCATTGTCCTAGGGTTAGGGCTACCCGTTGTCTGCAGAGAAATTTTCACTTCCTCATTAGTCTCCTCTGACCCTCCTAAATCAATGAAGTCTCCAATTGATGACAAATTCCCCCCTACTCTAGTCTCATCTTCTTCTTCCACTAAGAACAACTTGCCCCCCACACACACACACTTATGACCTGAGCTTCATTTGCTGTTGTATTTAATACAAAACCCCTTTTCTTGTGTGGCCATAAAGATTCTTTCATGGACTTTCTTGTGTTAATAGATATCGGTCCTGTGTATAAACCAAGAATACGAGCTGTGGAAAGAATTGAAGCCATTAATGGCGATGTAGAAATCAGTGGTAAATAACTCTCCGCCTCAGTCTCCTGCGGTTCAGTATCCGACTATTATTATGTGTTAACCATTCACTGGGCAAAGCAACCAAAAAATTGTCCTAGAAGGAAATCTCTAGCAATTAAGATTTAAAATTTCTTTCCAGTCTAAATTCTCAAAGAGAGGAGGGATTATAAGGATCTGGAAATGAGCGAGAGCTAAAACTTTGTGCTGTTAATTAGAAACCTTAATAAAATTGCATCACCCTTCGACACAAAATTTATTGAATTCAATCAACATTCTTCATAATTTTCTTAATTAAGAATTACAGGTTACGTGAGAAACAATGGTAGAAAGAAAATACATGGGCAATTTAAAATAACAAAATAGGCCCAAATCAACCACATAAAAAAATACATTTCATTATAGCCCTTCTCTGTGTTCTTAGTTCATCTTAGTGGCTCAACCAATATAATTTAAGTATTTACATTTATTATATATTTGTATAAAAATCAATTATTCAATATTGTGGTTTGTCTCTCGCTTTTTTTTTTATTTAAACGGATGAAATTGTACTTTTAATCTTCAAAGTAACCTTAATTGATATAAGGTTATACTATAAGAATTGTTTAAATTATTCAAAATATTTTTTAAAAATAAAGAAATTAAATTCAAATTTGCGTTCAAAGTAAATCGATCATTATAATTTAAAAAAAAAATTGAAAACAAAATGTTTTATATTTGATCCATGAACTTTTAATCACTGGAAAAAAAAAAAAGAGGTTATGATGATGATTCGTGAAGGAGATGCAGATAAACTCCATGATAGAATGCGTCGGCTAAACAGCCTATTATGTTTGGGCCAGCACTGAACAGCCTAACACTGTAGCATGGCATCTATTCCGATCCATCTCAGTCCACTACACGCAGACCTGCGCACCTTCATTCACACAAAAATTCTCCGAGCAAAGTAGAAGCATGCATCAACTCTCCAAGAATGACATAACAAAGAACATGTTTTTGCAAGAATAACCAGGCCCAAAAATAAAGTTTACGATCCAAGTCCACACACTTCAGTACAAGAATTCATCATAAATTAAAGTTTGTTTTATTAACTAATTAATCGTTTTAATTGTAATAAACAATTACAATTTATATTGAAAAGTCAAGTTATTTAAAGGGAAGTTTTAATTGTAACAAGGTAGCGTCAACAAAACACTCCAGTCAATTTTGAAGGTAGAATACTCTCGCAAGAGATTTCACGCATTTAATTTAATTGATTGACTTCATGAGATTTTACATTTAGTCAAATCCGGTAATTACCATGTCCATGAGATATATAATCATTATTAACTAATGAATAAATTATTGATAAAATGTCAATGGGTACTGATTGATATTTTGCTCGTTATATTGTGATATAAAATGTATTTTAAAAATATTTTTTGTTTAAAAATATATTAAAATATTTTTTATTTTTAATATTAGAATATTATAATTATTAAAAAATACTAAAAATATATTAATGTATATTTTTTAAATAAAATATTATATATATACACACAAATAAAATCTTAGACATTGTTTCAGAACGCGGTGTAAACCGTATTCCATAAAAATTTAATAATTTTTTATTTAAATTTATTTTATTTTATATTTTAATAAAATTTATTTTATTTTATATTTTTAGATCGTTTTGATATGTTGATGTTAAAAATAATTTTTAAAAAATAAAAAATATTATTTTAATACATTTCTAAACAAAAAATAATTTAAAAATTAATCATTACCACACTTTCAAATATTACTTCAAGCATGCTCTTGGTAACATTATCGCATACCGCAAATGATTAAAAAATTGCACCTCTGAAAGATAGTTTTAATAATGACAAGGAAATTCTTTGTATACACTTCTCGTGATAAATAGTAATGAGAGTTGCATGATAAAAAAAACAAAAAAAAAAGACAGAAAAGAAAAGAAAATACATGAGAGTTGCAATGCTTGTCCATATCACCTTGAAGGTGGTAGTGGATTTTTAAACTTTTTTTACCAACGAAGAACACGTCTCCTGCAAGCCCATTTTTCTTCAACTTTAGTCCAAAAAAGCATGTCACTTGTGTACGACAATTCGAAAAGTCAAAGTTAAATTTCAAAATTGAAGAATTTAGGAGATTTTCGGATGTTCAATGAATTAAACAATACCTAAGAATTCCCTAAGGCATGATTTTGTTATCAGATAAAAATGTCAATTGCTGCTAAGATTTCTTCCATGCAGGGAGGTATCAATTTATATCAAACGGTAGACTTTTCAATGCCTACCAAAGCTAAACCACCACCGGCACTGCTTTCGTCTTCTAGACAAAGCACTGCTTGTTCAAATTGACTTTTCAAGCATCAAACAATTGAAATCTCTTAATTGTAGCTCTATAAATATCAAGTTCTCATCCTTACATATATATACCGTGCACACAATTTTCTTTATTTAGATATAATGGCACCCTCTACAAGAAAATGCCAGTTAGTCATTGTTTTACTAGGTATTCTTGTTGCCGGAGCTCTGCCAAGCTATATTGTAGCTCAAAATTGTGGGTGTGCCGCAAACGAATGCTGCAGCCGATGGGGTTTCTGTGGCACCGGCAATGACTATTGCAACACCGGGTGTCAAGAGGGTCCATGCTTTGCACCAGCTCCTACCAATGATGTCTCAGTGCCTGATATTGTGACCCCAGAATTTTTTGGTGGGATCCTTGATCAAGCTAATTCAAGTTGTGTTGGGAAGAGCTTCTATTCACGAGATGTATTTCTTGAGGCTCTCAGTTCATATTCTCGATTTGGTAGGATTGGTTCAGTTGATGATTCCAGGCGGGAGATCGCAGCTTTCTTTGCCCATGTCACTCATGAGACTGGACGTAAGATTTCTCTCCTTATCTGTCGTCTGAAGTTTTGTCGATATTTTTAGATATAATTATAATTTATACCTCGTAGTTTAACCGAACTAACTGACACCTTTATAATTAAAGTTTTCCTTTGTAATTATTTTTATTTTATTTCTTATTATTTTCTATTTTTATTTATTTTATGTCCCTTTTTTCTGGATTTTTCTATCAAATATGTTTCTATCTTTTCTTTTCTGTATTAACATTTTAAAAACTAAAAAAATATTAAAATAAATAACTGTTTAAATAATGATGTTCAAGGATGTACGTATAAAATATATTGGGGAAGTGAGATTTTGGTGAACTAGTAACGGAGCTACGAGTAGTGATTAACGATATCCTAAAACTCATATATTTCAAAGATTCAATTTTTCCTTTTTACACTAAGATTTGATTTTTATTTTTTTTTATTCTGATATCTGAAAGCTTATTAAACCCTAACTAATTTGGTTGAGTCGGATGAGCCCAATAAAAAATAACACTTTTACAATAATAATGTATTTCATTCACAAAACTCAAAATCAAAGTTTTACTCGAAGATAATAAGTGTCGAACCACTTAAATTAATCACCGTTGATACACTGAAACTTGATTTAACATAACAAACCTCATTAAACCATATACTTCTATATAATAAATTAAAATTTATGAGAAAAGTTAATTTAACTTTGTATAGCAAATCCATAGCGAAGGTAACAATTCTAGGGTCAGATACAACTGGTAGTAAACAAGTTAATTTCTATTAGTTAGTAATTAACAAATAGAATATTTTCTGCAGATTTTTGTTCCATAGAAGAGATCAATGGACCATCAAGGGACTACTGTGATGAGGACAACACACAATATCCATGCAATCCTGATAAAGGTTACTATGGCCGAGGACCAATCCAGCTCTCATGGAATTATAATTATGGACCAGCCGGAGAAAGCATCGGTTTTGATGGATTAAACTCACCTGAGGTCGTGGCCAATGACCCTTTAATTTCATTCAAGACAGCTTTGTGGTATTGGATGAATTTTGTCCAACCTGTAATCAGCCAAGGGTTCGGGGAAACTATTAGAGCCATTAATGGTGCTCTTGAATGCGACGGAGGAAATTCTGCTACTGTTCAAGCTCGGGTTAGGTATTATACTAATTATTGTAATCAACTGGGAGTGGCGCCTGGAGATAACCTAACCTGTTAAGAGAGAGTTTCACCATCGAAATTTTCTTTTCTATTTTGGTTGTCTTTTTAAAATATAAAAATAAAAATAATAATTTATCTCGCTGTGCTCTTAGTTCTATAATCTAAATACATAAAAAAGAGTACATATATAGAGCAGGAGGAGTTAAGTTTACTTCTTCACATTCTCTTGGTGAAGAGATCATGTGGACTTACATGCCATCGTACTTGTGGTTTGGAAAATGAGAGGACTGGAATTATGAAGAAGGTTGTCATACGAAGCTAGAAGGAAGTTTCTGCTATGTTTCTTGCTGACAGGTTGATGGACTAATGAGGACATCTTAATACGTCCAAGGAGTAACCCCAGTCGCAGACTCATCCAAGATCCAAAGTTAAAAATTGCTAGTGAATATATTTTATTTTTCATCTGGAATATATTTATTATTAATAAAGATATTTTTTATTTTAAATACTAATTTATATTTTATTAATAAATTAAGAGTAAAAATAAGGTTTATGGGATAAAAATATTTGCAAACAAATTATAAAGTTATTATAACTATGAGATTCATTTTGTATCAAAATATTGTTTTTAAATGTTCCTAATCAACATTCTATTAAGATTAGACATTAATTAAAGTTGTTGAGACTAGTGTATATTATATTTTTTTTCTTTATAAAAGAAACAACTGCTCTCATAAACTGAGGTTTGAGAGATATCTGAAACTAATATGTATGTGCTTGTTAGATGACATGTACACTAAACTAATTCGCAAGATGATTCCATATGAAGATATCACCTATATCTATGGAAAGACTCTTATGATAATTATATAAGTGATCTTTAAATTTAAGATTATTAAATTATTTTATATAATGATTGTTATACTTTTATCCTAACCACATGTTGTCTTAATCAAGGGTAATAAACAAGTAGATATTGAGTGTAATATAAATTATATAAAGATATTTAAGTAATCAAGAGAGGATTCATGATCCTAGATGAATTAGAAAAAATATTCTATATGTTTTCAAATAATATTGATTCTGAAATCCTCAGCCAAGATGGAATCAGTTTTGAAAAGAATTTCAAAATATTATTCAAATAATCAATGACTATAATGTTGACAAATAACATGATTTGACAAAGCAAACATACTTCATACTACAATATCTAAATCAAAACATTCTTAATGAAGGGATAATAATTACACCAAGAAACTTGTCAGTGAATGATTAAGTCAAATCACTTATGACTTTTCTAATATTTGAGAGATCATGATAGATTACTATATATTATACTTGATCTTCAAATATAAATCAATCACTTATTGAATTGATAAAAAATTAAATGTTTAATGCACTTAATCTTATTTTATTTAGAATTATGATTTATATTTGGGTCAACTTATTAGAGAACCTAATAAGTCACACATATAAGAACTATTGGTGAGAAACTAAAATGGGATGATTAATTAAGTGTGACTTGATTGTAACTAAATTTTAAAAATTAAGGACTAAAATATAATTAATACAGGGGATTACAATTTTAGACCTAGAAAAATCATGTAGAGACTTAATTAAATAAATTTATAAAATCACCCTAAAATAATATATATGATATTATTTAAGAGACAAATTAATATTTTGTTGTTTGTAGGGTTTTTTAAGTTTCTCTATAAATAAAATGCTATGCTCTTTTATATATATATATATATATATATATATATATATAAAGAATGTGTAAAAAGTACAGTACATAAACACTTAAACCATAAAAGAAAAGAATTATCACTTTAAGGTCCAACAACCCTTCTCTCCTAAAATGATTTAGAATATTTTTCACTGGTGGTTCGTGTAGATTACTGTTAGAGGCTGGACACCTAGACGACTTGTGCTTTGCAATAACTCAACCTTGAAGTAAATATTCAAAGTTGAAAATAACATGTGAACTTCAAGTAATCTTCGCATAAACTCTAACATATGTGAGTTTGCTTACTTTGCATAAACTCTAAAATATACAAAGTAAGCAAACTCACATTATTTTTTTACAAATTTATATTTTATGTTAATTTAATTATTTGTTTAGTTTTCTTATATATATTTAAGTGTTTTACAGCTTTTTACTAAGAGAAATTTATTGTATTAATATATGATTTGTATGCCAAGGTTTGTTAAGGATTTTAGGGAAATTGAATTTGATTTTTTTTAATTTAGGCGTGTTATAATTGAATAAATAATTGGTAATTTTAATGGGCACCAATCACATTTTTTTAATTTTATTGTTAAGTAGAATTTAAAAAAAAATGATTTTTTATGAAATTAATGAAATCAGAATTATTCTATTTAGATTTCATAATTAAGTAATGATGTGATCGTTCTTGAATGTATCAAGATTCATCAAAAGGGATATACATGCAAGATTATCTTCAAGGAGTTGAAAGTTTTATTAATTTCATAATTTATAAACTGAATTATATTAGTGCAGATGAAATTAGATGTCCATATATGAAGTATAAAAATAAAAAAATTCCACCATAAGGATATGTCCATTGTCAACTTAGGTCTTTTTTTTGTTTTACTTTTTTATATATATACTTTTACCCTATTCCATTAATTTTTTTTATTTAAATAATGATCTTTTACATTTTTGTTTTTCATTATCATATACTTTGAAGAGATTAGTTTGATTTGTATAAAAAACATTCTTATATTTTATATGAATAAGTTGTATTAGTATGAAAATTTTTATAAAAACCAAAAATTATTTTTTATTAGTAACAACATTTAGCCACTAAAATTAAATAAATAAAAAAATAAAAATAAAAAGGATTGTCGATGTAAACCATTTGCATTCGAAACTATTTATTTTAACTGAGATAAGTTTTTCGCTTTAATATTAAATTAATATTAATAACTCTTTTGCATTTATTAATTGATATATTTATTAGTACATTTTATAAAGTATAAACTATTCACTTCTCAATTAATAAATTTAATGATAAATAAGAACATATCCATAATATAATTGTTATTTTTTTCATGTTAGAAATTGACTTGAAATTCTATTCTCATTATTTTTGTGTAAACAATATATTTTTGTTTATAAATTAAAAAAATCATGATATTTTAAAATGCATTTGAAATAATAACATATTTTTTCATTATATTTGAAATTAATTTAAAGTTTTACATAGATGATAAAACTAATTAATTAACAAACACTTAAAGAAGTAGGGGATTTGCACCGTGGATCCCATCACAAAATATCATGGATTTAGTGTTCACCTTTTTTTCATTTCATTTTTTTTATTTCTCTCTTAGTGAGGACTAAAATGTGGGCCAGTTTAGATTAATCTTTTAGAAAAAAGTAAGATTAAAAGATAATGAATCAAAGTAAAAAAAGAAAAGTAAGGGTATGTTTGGCAGTGTGGTAGCGGTTGCTTTTCAAATAACTTTTCGTGCTGAAATGCATGTCAATGATGTTTTTTTATTTTTTAAAAATTATTTTTGACATCAGCACATCAAAACAATTCAAAACGTACAAACCGTATTAAATTTTAGCAAAAAAAAAAATTAAAATTTCGTGGGAATGCAGTTTCAACTGCGTTCCCAAACGCCTCCTAAATAAGTGGCTTTTTCAAACTTATACAAGGGGAGTTCAACTTAGATAATTTTATTATCTTCAAATTTCCTAAAAAACTAGTTTAAGCTTGGGAATATTTTTGGTTTTAGTGTTTTGTGCGGTTTTTAGGTTTTTAAGGTAATTAATGGGTTTATCAAAGTGCTTTGGGTGTTTTCAATATGTTTTGGGGTAAAAAATAGGTTCTTATATAAAAAAAATCATTAACCCTGATTGTCCAACTATTATAATGGTTAAAATATGAGGAAATACAAATGATGCATCATCTAATTTTATTTTTTTCAAATGAAGCGAACGACGCTCCCATTAACAATTAAAAAAAAAAGCCCACACATATGAGTCCTTTCCAAATGGGCAAGACATGTTGTCTTGGCTTGCCAGACCTAGCATTGTCCGACCTCTTTTTTTAATTAATATCTTTTTTATATGTATTTTTAAAAATAATTTTTTAATTTATATTTAGATTTATACTCTAAATTTTTATTTTATTTATTTAGCCTTTTTTAAATAGAGATTATTTTTAATTATTTTATATGTATGTAATTTTTAAAAGATTATTGTAATTCATCTATAAATTTTATTTTTATGTTCTATATAAATGAATTTTATTTTTAAAAATAAAAATTATTTATTTTTAGATAACTTTTCTAATATGTGCAACCTTATTTTTTTCTCCTTTATTTTATTTAATTAATTTTATATGTGTATCTGGTTTTATTATAATTTCATTAAATAAAAAATTATTTTCATAAACAAAATCAATAAATATAATTAAGTAAATAATTGTTACAATGTTAAATATTTTAATTTATATATATTTCATGATTTTTTTCAGTTTTGTTTTTTATTATCATTAATATTTTTATTTATTTATTTATTAATATATATCATTTTTATTTTATTTAATTAATTGTATACGTAAACATCTTAAATTATTTAATTAAAAAATTACCCATCACGCAACTGAACAAAGGTCAAATAGTTAAGTATTAATTAACTAGAGAAAATATCAAAGCTCCTTCGTCGTCTTTATCACGTCTACTTTACAACTCATTTTCATCATTTCATATCCATCTTATCGCTTTATTACCAGCGGGCCAAGCTTTTTTACGGGTCCACTCACCTCAAAATACGCAAGACTTTTGTCATTAAGGATGGAAAAATTACTTGTTCTCGTCCAGTTAACAAATATAGAAATGAGGGACATTTCTTTTGTAGTTAACAAATCTTAATAAAGAAGCATCACTCACCCCATCTTAGAATTCCGCTCCTGCGGCCCTCTCCCTTCCTCTCTCACTCACTCTCGTATAAAAACAGATCAGGTTTTTCTCTGTAAGTTACTTGCTCTCTCTGTTTTAAATGTAAGGAGAGCTCTGTTTCTTGGAATTTTGTTTCTTAAAAAGATAAAACAGAGCCAAATAAGCTTAATTTTGATATGAGTTTTGGAATTCAAGTAATTCCATGTAAGTGGATTTCAGCTTCTGTTACTGTGCATGTTTTGTTAATATTGTGTTTGCTGAATTGGGTCCTCTTTTCTTTTTATGTTTAGGTAATTTACTTTAAGAATTTCTGAATAAGGTACTTTTTTCCGGTCAAATTGAGACGAAATCTGAATTCTTTCTGTGATTCTTTGGTTTGCTGTTTGCTTGCTTGGAAGATGATGGAAAGCGAAACATTTCAGTGACCTATGAGTCTAAAAGACAAACTTTTGTTCAATTTAAGTCTTTGGTTTGTTACACTTTGTTTTCTGTTTTTAGTTGGAAAGTGAAAGGAATTTCTTGTGTGAATTTCAGGAAAGAGATCTACTGTTTAAGCAGTGCTTGGAATTATTATAAAGTGAAAGAAAATTGCCTTTCGTTTCCTTTATTCTATTTAATTGCTTAAAATTCTGAAACATTTCCGTTCTTTATCACTCACTGGTTGATATAGATCGAATTCATTATACTGTAAGTTGAAAATTGTTCTGAATTGAGAAAATGCTTCAATGTGAAAGAACTTTGAATCCTGGGTATCTTGAATTTAAAACAATGGAATCCCTTTACCATTTAGTAAGCCGCACCCGTTCCATTGTTTTAAATTAGCAATCAAATTGTTGCACAGTAAAATTATACTCTTACATGATTTAAACCTTTCTTTGATCAAATCTTATTGTCACAGGATTTGCAGTCGGACTGTAATTTTGGATTCAATACAGCCCATATTTGCTAGCGCGCAGAACCTAGAAACAGCTATTGGAAAACTCCAATCATGGACTAACAACCGTTGTTTGATGAAGGACCGGGGGATTAACTGCTTTAAGACAATCAGACTGTTGGATTGGAAAAAATATTGAGGTATTGCACTTGAATCTCCTGACAACTTAGCGCATACTTTTGTGATTGATTTTGTGATCAGTAGTCACCTGTTTCTTTCGGTTCATTTACCTGGTTTTGCTTTCTTTGATATGGTTATCCAATCCAGCGTGCTGAAATACTTGATTATATCATTATCAATTGCAACATTCCTTTCAGGGTAAAGATAACCTTCTTTTCATTAGTGGTAGTTGACATGGCATTGCCTTTACGCTACTTCAGCTGCCTTGTGATAACCAAGGAATAAAACTAAGTACATAGTTTATTTCTTTAGTTTTTTGTTTTGCTTAAAGTAAACCTGTTATTTGATTATTCTCAGTGTTATTAACTTCATCGGAGCATTGAAGATGAAAGAGTTTTGTTTTTCCTTGGAGTAGGACTTCTGATTCGAAGATAAACCCCAGGATACTCCTCTGAAGTTCCCAAGCAAATCAAAAGGCAGAAAATATAATGGGAAACACAATGCAAAAACCCCAAGGAACAGAAGTAGAAGGAACAGAACAGTTGCAACAAGAAGAAGATTCAAACTTTACTTGTGAAATTTGCTCCGATCCTATGCTATCAACCAGAAATTTCAAGAATGGTATCGTGTGTAAACATCCATTCTGCTTGGATTGCATAACCAAATATATTGAAATAACAGTTGAGGAAACCTCTGGCTGCATTGAATGCCCTGGACTGAACTGCAAGCAACTGTTAGACCCTCTCTCATGCAGGCCTATCATCTCAAAACCAATATTTGAGAAATGGTGTGATCGTCTATGTGATTCAATGGTTTTAGGGTCTGAAAGTTGCTATTGCCCGTACCGAGATTGCTCAGTGTTGGTTTTGAATGAGTGTAAGGATAAGCTGAAAAAAATAAATTGTCCTAACTGCAAGAAAAATTTCTGTTTCCTATGCAAGATTCCTTGGCATACAGGATATCGGTGCAGTGAGAGCAGACATCTAAGAGATAGGAATGACATTCTGGCTGGTGAGTTGATTGAAGAGAAAAAGTGGACGAGATGTTATAATTGTAGTCACTCTGTTGAGCGAGTTAGTGGTTGCAGAGATATAAAATGCAGGTGTGCTCTCTCTCTCTGGAAATTTTTTCTTTCTTTCAGTAACATTTTATTTTGACAATAGATTGTTATTGTTTGGATTATGCAACACAGTTTCCAATATCATAATATATGAGAAAATAATATAGAGCAACATTGTACTATCATTTAATGCTCATTAAAAGATGTTATAATGGCTGAAAACAATTATATTTTTCAAAATTAGAAAAAGTAATGATTCGATCTGTTAATTTGGTTAAACTGGAGTCATGGAGTATATTGGCTAACTTATCTGAGAACTTTTATGCTTGAATGTCAAAGTTCTATTCAGTCTCTCTCTCAGCTCTCAAATATAGTTCAATTCAAAATGTGGGGTTGAAGGTTTTCTCCATTCAAAATGAATTCAAAGATAGAATGGAGCTATACTCGAGGTAGATTGTATATTTCTGATTTATTTTGATTATTAATGCAGATGCGGGTTTCGGTTTTGCCATCAATGTGGAGGACCATTCCATTCTGGCCTTTGTAAGCACAAGCGCTGTGGATATGTTCTTTGCAATCTTTTCATTTTTCGATGTTATTAGCTTTCTGCTATTTTGTTTTTTTTTTGAAATACATTCCCTCCCATTAAGAAAAGGTAGACTCACAGTTGCACAGGCCATGCCCAAAAAAAAAAAGGTTGTAAATGACGTTTAAGAAAATAGGTTGTAAGAAAAAGGTTGTAAATGATGTTCTTCTCGAACAAAATATAATAATAAAGGAATAGTTTGTTCAATGGTTGTGTTGCTGCTTACCACTGCTAGGAAGACTTGTTGATAATTAGTGTTGAAAAGGCATAGCCAAAGTGCAGCAGAAAGGCCAAAGAAGACTAAAACAAGATCGTTAGCGAAGGCACCAATAAGAGAAAACAGGCGAAAGAATGAAAACAAGAGCTAGAGGAAGCAAAGTTGACCCAGAAAGCAATGAAGCCAGATACCCTTGGAAGACAGGAATGATAATGCGGTAACTGACAGTAGCAGAC
>Ga0307507_10009728_pt1 | contig 12697 bp, 13 predicted proteins | sample 7_EM_MG_FD_207223 | JGI IMG/M metagenome (GOLD analysis project Ga0307507, IMG submission 207223) | Populus trichocarpa ectomycorrhiza microbial communities from riparian zone in the Pacific Northwest, United States - 7_EM | ecosystem: Host-associated > Plants > Roots > Unclassified | place... | reverse complement strand
TGGCTTCTATGGCAAGTTTCCTTAATTTGCACAAAACAAACAGACTTTTAGACTTCTGACTCTGTATAGCCCCCTTGAGCGTTTACAAATATCAATACGATCTGACACTGTCCTTACAAGTTCACTGCCTTGTCAAGAATTCCTATCCTTTTAAAACCTTAAGCTTACTTAAAAAACAAAGTATGTTGACACCTAAGCACACTGGCTTCATTCACACAGTACTTTATCTTAAATCACGAAGAAAACTCCTTTAATTTGATTACAACTGTCCACCTCCTGAGTCTCTACTCGGTGTGCAACTAGCTGGGTCAACATGGGACGATTTCTTGCATTTTGACCTAGTTGCGCACTCCTTAAATACCTAAAATCCTTATCTATGTGTTTTACATGTGTTTATCTATGGCAAACATTCAATAGCTGAATGTCTGAAGTATTTTACTAGGGTATTGTACATATTTTATAGTCTTTCTCGAAGAACACTACAGATTTTGTAGTGTTTGTACGAACACATCAGTATTGATGCATACACGGTAATAGCCAGTATAGCTATTTTTATCTTTCTTTGATCTCTCGTGTTTATTTTCTGAATGGCCTCGGTTACTATTTTGATACATGACATCATAGTAATGATAGGCTTGCTGATGCAATGATCTGCATTGCCATCAACCATTCGGCCTATGGGTGTCTCAGTCAGTTTTCAATAGAAAACTTCTTATCTTATGGCTTGGAGCATGAGAATGCTCTTCAATTATTTTATCATGTGAATTTCGTACAGAACGAAGACATCCCATTGCGTGAGATGCAACTGGAATGGTATTCTTTCTAAATTTGTGTTTTCACGCGGTTGTGGCTGACCATGCATCACTTTTGATGCATGCACAGGAATCTCCGTACATGGCTTACATGCTCGTAAACTGTGCACTTTTTATATTTCTAATTTATAGCACATTGTCTTTATTTTCTTCAGGTAAGAAAGCTAAAGTGATTTCCTAAGGCTTAGCTTCTCGTGGTAATACAATATCAGAGGTGTCTTTCATGTGTGACAAGTCATGCTTGTGACGAGCTCGACTTATCGAGCTTGCTTTCATAATCACTTTCCCACACGTGACTATCTGACTTCTTGTGTCTGGCTCGCATCACATGTATACACCTACGCATCTTAGCTCAAATTAAATCATTTTAATCCTTGTAAAATATATGCCCATGTTTAATGTATAGTCCAACACCCTGTGCTGAGGTGTTTCTACTTTAGAACATCTTTTTAGTGTACTATTTCGTGATGGTGTTGTCTTTTACAGGTCTTTGAGCATATTGAAGTGGCCCAGTCTGCGAACCGACTGCAATTTCTACCACTTTAGACTGCACATTTCTTGGCTGATACTTTAATCAACTGGACAGGGCTTGTCCATTGATCCTTATGATCATGTAATTTGTATTGAGTGTTACTACAGGGATTTATTGGTAAAAATGCTAAAATTCGCATTTTTTAGGAGTGTATGGTTACACTCCATATCAGCATCTATCAAAATCAATTATTAGGGTATATGATTGTTGACAATAGCTTTTTTTTGCTTACCTCACAAATAAACAATTCCTTCGCCCATTCAACTTTTCCTGGTGCTGTTTTAGTGTAATGCTGCAGCTTCATTGACAGAGTGAGTACTTGATTTGACATTTGTGAGTATAAATATCACATCGGTCCAAACTAACTGAACTTACTCATTGCCACAACATATGCAGGAACTAGATTCGCCTGCTCACGATAAATGTTGAGCTTGTCAAGGCCTTGTTGGATTATCACATATGTCTCAGGATCTTCCTCTTGCTTCTCAACCCACTTCTGAACCATTGCCTCAAATGAGGGAATTGTGTCACAGAGGGTGGGTGTCTTCTCTGATGATAGGTGTTGTTGAAATGCATGCAGAACCTGGTCAGAAAACATTATGTAATCAAAGCTCCAACAAGTATCTATTGTAAAATCAACTTACCAAAAGAATTTCGCTAACTAGTGCAAGGTCATCCCACTCTGAATCACTAAGCTCATATTTACGAAGGTTGTTGAATTCTGCAGTACTTAAAAATTTTGTGATGGCCTAAAAAAATTAATTGAAAAAGGTTATTGGAAAAGGTTAAAGACAAACCACTTCAAGTTCAAGTGCACATTCAATCATCAGCACAGTTGATGACCAACGTGTATCAACATCACGAAGAAGCTGGAGCTCCTTCTGGTGCATGGTCTTGACAATCTCATTGAAGTACTGGCGCCATAGTGATGATGACTGAATCTGAAAAATGTATCAAAAATGTTCCATAGCTTCCAAATCGTGCACAAACATACTGCAGTGACAAGAGCACAAATGTTTGCAACAGGATTGGAATCAGAAAATACATCTCTATGTTCTGTAATCGATGTGAGCACTGCCTTGCATGCAAGATTAACAATATGAGGAAAACAACTTTTGTGATTAATGAATACCAACCCATACTTTAAAAGATGATACACTCACCGGATCCTGTGTTTCACTGCATCAAAAGGAATGCAGCGTGCCTGGAGCTCTGCAGCAAGTGTGACCATAAATGTGTTGTTGTTTGATGCATTGTCAAGGGTAACCCAGCCAATCTGCAGATTTGAATGAGCATAAATATGGTAGACAACAAATAATTCCCATACCTTCGAGGACATGAAGGAACGCCTGAGCAAGATGTTCCCCAGTATGATGACCTGGGCAGCGCTGAAACCCAATCAAGTCTGATCAAAGCTTGAGAATGTGCTGGGGTCCCTGGGGCATTTGGACTGTTGTTGTCTTGATCCAGTGGGCTGTGACCACCATAAAGGGTGTGAGGTTCATGTCAGACCACATATCTGTTGTTAGGGAGATTTTTCTGAGATGCTTATCAGCAAAGAAACATCTTTGAAACAAAAACTGTTTTCAAACCTTCATTTCCTTCTGTAGGTCATCTAGGTGCTCATCCCAAACCTCAATGATCCAAGCATGAATAGTCAAGCAGTGGGGTATATCAGAGTCACATAGTTCTTCTCAAAGCATGAGAAAGATTTTGCAGAGTTGTGGATTTTCAATCACATTCAGAGACTGGATTAATGTCAGTTCGGAAATACAATAAGCTCAAGACTTACTTGGTCATCTCCTACAATCCATTCCACAAGAGCATCGACAAAAGCCTCCTTCGAATATGCCTGAGGTTGAGGGGTGCTGCTGTCGGAACAGGTTTGTTGTCCTTGTCGAGATCCTTGCCAAAGTCAATATTGTGTTACCTGGTACTTGATGGCAGCTGCAGTAATCAGCACCTCCAATTTATCACATCCTTCGACCCAAGCACTGATATGGTAATCAGTGAGGTGTTTGCGAAGGGCACTTGTGCCTGTAGTAGAGGCAAATGAGATCTCGTCTACACTTGAATTGATTGTGTGTTGTTGCCTTTGATCATGAGATACAAAATAATTTAGATCAAGATAACTTACTGGCAAAATAGGCAACATCGATGGCCCCCATCATTTTGTGTGAAAAATGGCCAGATATCATTTGCCCTGTTGCCCTTCTGGTTTCCGGCTGGTGCGCGTTGGGGCCTTCTATGACGACCGGCCCTTGGAGATCCACGGGGCTGATCAATTGCCCTGGGGCTGTTGAGCTGCAAAGCAGATGGACTTGGTGCAGGAAACAATTCAGTGCTGAGTGGAGAACTCGGTGTCTCAGGTTGATGCTCTTAAATAAAGATAAAGGTCAGCATATTTTTCTGTAGGTGGACGGGGCGAATTACCGTTGGCAGGGGCAGCTGGTGCATCTGAGAATGGATCACCATCATTCACAGGCACAGTCAATGGTGCGACATCTGTTTTACAAGATATTTGTGAGGTGTTGTATGATGACTCAAATGTGGCCACCTGCCTGGCTGTATACCATTAGCATCAATAGCTGACACCACTGAACTAGCTTCCAGAATAGCTGGAAGATGAATGTTGCAGTCCCCACTGGTAGTACCAGTGGGCTTCAGTTGATTCTGGTCCTCAATTGGTAAAGAGGGTGGTTCAGCCTGATGTTGGCAACGGTGAGTTTGTGAAGTGTCAGTTGTTGGGGCATCAGTTGGTGTGGTCCTTTGGCCAGTTCTTTGCATTCTTCACCTCTTTTCAGCAGCTTGAGGTGCATTGATTGCTAATAGAAATGGAGTGAGAAATAAGAATTTGAGAAGATGGAAAAAGAATAACACGTACAATTAGTCTGAAGTTGGAATGATGTTTCCATCACACCATTCAGCAGAAAAGTTGTGTTTTCAGAACGACGAGGCATGTAGTACAATGATCTTTTCAGAATTAAAACCAGTGGGTTTAAATAGAAATCAAGACAACTTACTGCCAGAATTTTCCTTGTCGTGTAGCGGTGAAAGACAATGACACATGTTCAGCTGTTGAACAAATCTGGCAACGAAAGTGATTCAGTGAGACAAGGCAGGCATGTGGTTGCAATAAATGCTGCTGTGTTGGAGTGTTGAGAATATAAACTAAATTCAATGCATTTTTTTTAACTCACCAAGGCTTGTGGAGCAAGACACCAGTCTATGACCCATGTTTGTTACATGGCGATCAACATTCCCCTTCAAATGAATGGATAGCATAAGTCAGTTTGTCACTAACTTGAATTGTTAACTCACCAATGTGGCTTATATCTTTGACACTGCCTAAGTAGTACCATGCTCGGATCTTGCTCATGACATTGAGTAAGCAAAAAGGAATGTCAAAAGTTACGGCACACAAGCGTGGTGAGGCAGGGCACATTCAAGGCACATTGAGGTGGTCATGGTTGGAGTTTGGCGCACGGTTGTGGCAGCATGTTGATATCAACAAAGATCAATAAGGTTCAGCATCAACTTTAACAAAGGGTTTGGTGACATCTTCACATTGGGGCAGTGCACATATTCATTTGGATTGTAAGTATACCTTCACAAAACATGAAGGAATGCTGTATTATGGCTATGAGTTTTGTGATCAGAGTCCTAGTAACCATCCAAATACTAGCTAGTAGTAGCTAAGCACACTGTGCATGTCATCTACAGGTAAAAGTTCATCAACTCATCCACCCATAGTCGAGCCCACTCCAGGCATAGTCTGTATACATAAACTGCATGAAGAGACCAATCAGACTCAGGTAACAGGGAGAAGGAATAAAGATCATACCTTCCTATAGTTTTCTTCTCTTGTTTTTTAGCTCTAGCGATCCTCCGAGGATGTTTCTCTCCTTCCCCAGCCTCTGGGCCTACCTCTGGAAGCATAAACCCATATGACTTCATTGTTGATTCTGTAGGTCCAGAGAAGTATGCGTGGATATCGTAGATCTCCTTGTAGGTCACTGTTAAGGATATAAAGTGGACCCTACAACCAAAGTCAATCAGTTCTGCTAAAGTGAGCAATCACAAGAGGGGGCTCACCAAAGTTGTATCCAATCAGAATAGAACTCCTCATACACAGCAGCCTTGAGTGGTACACTATCGCTAGCGAGGAACGACATGAGTTGCCTGCTGTAGCCCACTCCGTCTCAATTGATAAGGTACTTGTATGACCAGTGTACCTCCATCGAATCCACATTCTTCACCTCCAAATTCACTGGATCCCAACCATATGTGTACTGTGGCCATTCCCATAATAATAAGGACTTGGAATCTGAACATCCAAAAACCCCTTGGCCTTTGCAGGACTAGACACAGGGTACAGTGCCGTTATGCTCTGCCAATCCAAGAAAAAGTGTCCTTGTGTGTACGAGGTATTGCAGAAGTCGATATTGGCAGCAACTGTTTTGGAGGCAAAGGTAAAGTCGTCGGCTGGTGTGGTGGTGCTGTAAGATTTGAGGTAGTTGGAGGGCTTGCCTGTGAACATGTCCCTCTTTGAGAAGAGTCTGCGAGCAGCGCTTTTGGGTCCATCGCCAGGCTTTCTGGATGTTGCCATTGGTGCCCCAGCCAGGCTTGAATGGTCCTCTGAGTGTGGCTTGTACTCCAAGAGTGGTGTTCCCAGGATACGGGCACCCGACCTTCTGCCTTTGCATTGATAGGGGATTCCATGTCTGGGAGCTAGCCAAGGGTATGAGATAGAATAAAGACGAAGAGACGAGCTCAAACCTTCATGAACAATTTCATTGTTGAACAAAATCCTGCAGCTCTCCCACTGATGTCTGAAATCGATTTCCTGGGATGTAGGTTGAGACTTATCGACAAACCACCTTGTATCTGCACAAGGTCGATAACGGGCAACAACACCACCTATTCCACAGCAAAATGAGCACTAGAAAAGGAGTCTTTTTTTTTTCAATTCAACATACCTGGACCGCTCTCTGCCTCAGCTCCTCTGCAGAAGTCTCCCAAAAGGGCCTCAAATCATTCATAAGCCCATCATACCCATCCACCATCTTCATGTTGTTCTTCTTTGCAAACACCTGCCATTGGTCAAACTGCTGATACTGTTTCTTGTGCTGTTGAACAGCTGCCTCCAGCGTCTTGCTCTGCCCTGACAGCTTGGCCCTGTAAGCATCGTCTGCCTCCTCTGTAAGTTGTTCCATTGGATGTTCATCAATATCACTTACCCCTCATTTTGGATAAAGGCAGGAAGAGCAGCAGCAAGACTTCTTCTGGAACAATGAGAAGAAGGTACTCTCAGTGCCCCCTGTTGATCCTGACGAGGAAGAAGATGGCTGCAGTGAGGAAGAGGAAGATACAGCCACTGTGCTTGGCAAGCTGTGATGCGATGGATTGTTGTCTTCCATGCATGATGTGCGACACTTAACATGGTTGTCATTATCATTTACATTGTGCAGACCTTGTGGTCACTGGCAAAAGTCCCTCTTGTCAATGTATGGTGCAGGGACAATGGTAGAAGGACAACTTACAAGCTCAAAGTTTGTACCTGCTTGGCAAAGTGATAAGGAAGAAAAACGGAGTGGAATGCCCATTAAATGGCTCACAATGTGAAGTTCTCATAATACATTCAATAAAATCTCTTGATACAATCAAAATGGAATGCTAATAGGGTCCTTTAGATAGTAGTAGAGTAAATTTAACTGGCAGCATATTATCTGTCCTGATTTAGATCTCAGCCACAGCTCAAGCCAGCTTTGAACCATTGATAACCAGCTGTCAAGCCAAGCCAAGCCTCGGAGTCTGGAAAGCCGATCCATCAGCTGAGCTTAGCTATTTCCAGCTTAGCTCAACTGGCTTAGCCATTGTGAGCCATGGCAACACTACCCAAAGATGGCTCCCACCTTCCCCTCAGCCATAGCCATTTTGATACATGGGGGTTGGCAATGGTATGGTTTTATTGCATTATCTGGCTACATTCCTCATTGACTAATCCTTACTTGTAACTCATCAGCTCAAGGGTAAGGAATTTGCATCTCTCACAGCACCACAAAATCACCCATTATTCAGGAACTTGCCTACCAACCAACTCAGGCAGCTCAGCCCATAACTTGAATGTCATCTTCAAGCAAAAAATACCAATACATCCCCTACCTCAGTAATCAATTTCAACATCCCACCCAAATTCGTTCATCTGCTTTGCCCTGTCCCCACAACACCTGAGCCAACCAATTTACTTGCACTGGCACCAACAATCCTTCCTTGTGTACCTGTTCCAGCATATAGTGGCACCACCAGCATGCTTATCCAAGGCGATCATGTTCCTGGACCCAATATGACCCTTGCCGACTTCTGCATTGCGCATTGCTTGATGGAGGGTGTTTGTAGTAAGCTGGAGGAAAATGGATATTCAGGATCACATACCTTTCAGTATGTGCAATGGGAGGAGTTATGGGAAGCAGGGTTGAAACCAGGTGAGATTGCACAGCTCAAGCACACCATTGTGACATGGTCTATTCCTCAAGGTGTTTGACGGTTTGTATTGCTACCTGTTTCATACATGTTTTTGGACCCATTACTTTTGTACAGACTTTATTGACAGAACATTGTACAATTAGAGCTTTGCATTTGATATGATATGTGTTCTAGAAGTACCCTGCATGAAAAAAATACCCTTCTGCATCTTCCGGTGTTATGACATCCATTGCAACCTGAACATCAAATAGAATACCATCACCAGGGGAAAAGAGATCATAGTTATGCCAGATCCAGGCTTTGATCTTGGAGATCACCTCCTCAATTGGATTTAGATCAGGAGAGTATGGGGGCAAGAAAATAATGTGCATGCCTGCAGAAAGAATTAGTGCCACAAACCATCCAAAGTATTCCAGTAGTATGCACACCAAATCTCTCAGCAAGCTCCAAAATTTCAGCCCCATGGTGAATGCATGCATTGTCCATCACTAGAACACTCAACTTTCCTGGGTATGGTGGTGTGAGAGGTATCTAACAGGGCAGTGAGAGGTAAGTTATGATGAGATGGAGCAACAATGGGACTCACAACACTGTGCTCAAGGAAATACAAGAATTTTTTATGCATCATTGAGCCTTCAACAACCATACTTGCAACAATTCCATCAAGAGTCAAGAGCCCTTCACCAGAAACCTGGTGGCTGCAAAAAAAGGCCCCTTGCATCACCACACATTTCCCCTTCTTGGAATGACCATGATGCTGATGGAGTGTGCACTTGTCCTTCAAAAACTCATCCAGAAATCCGATCTCCTCAGGGCTGTATTGACCCATTGTCCTAACAAAATCAGCATGCAAGTTCTCATCACGTTCCTTTGCAATTCGTCTCAGCTTTTTGAGGGAGACCCCAGAGCACTCAAGCTCATGATAGATGGTTGTGAAGTGAACCAAAATGAACCTGTTCGTGTCAAGAAGCCCAAGTAATTCATCCAAAAAGCAGTTGGGGCAGTGATTGATCAAGGCAATCATGTATGTAAGGTTGTCAAAGTGCAGTTTTCAAGGCCTGCCATGCATAGTTGATTTTGGAAGTTCAACGTTGCCAGTTTCCTGATACAGTTGCAAGGCATGAAAGAAGGTTGATTCTGACATGTCAAGGCAGTTGAGGATGTTGGCAAGATCCATCGAGCTGTTTTCATAGATTCTTATGGCAGCATGCTTGACATTGGGACTGATGAAGTGGAATACCATGGCTGTAGAGAACAGAGGGGTACAAAATTTGGCTAGGTCCATAAATGATGTAATGTATTTTTTGTTGTCTCAGCTGTTATGAATATTGCAAACCACTGTAATCATGGGTGCCTGGTAAAAGTGATCAGTACTGAACTGCTACATGATCACTGTAGACCTATGATGACTTCATGGCCCATCACTCAACCCTTGGTGCAAATATTATCACCTTCATCATAACCGTCATGTTGCAGGAGGCCCCAACATTACAATCCCACAAAGTTGAAGTATGGCACCTCAAAGAGATCACATTTCACATAAAGAGTAGTGAAAGGAGGACCATGGGGCCTGAATGTTGTAATTCAATGGGTAGGTAGGCTGTGCTGTTGTCTGCATAACACCCATGATCTAACAACCATAATAGGCCATGCTCCTTTATTGTGATATGTGGGTAGGCTGATGGGGCATGTTAGTGTATCAACTGAACTGTGGGCAACAGGTAATATTCTAATTTTACATGGGAACATCAACATCCAGCCACCAGAATGGAGAACGGTCTCCTACAAGTTTCTCTCTCAGTTAGTTGCTGAATATGTATCTGCTTGCAAGCTCCCCTGATGTTGATGTCTCTGCTGCACTGTCCATCATGCCTTACACCCAAAGTGAGTTGCAATGGCTCTAAACAAATGAGAACCTGCTAAATGAGATGGATGTTAGAGGGAATGGACTTGAACCCAGTATTCATGGCTTCTACATCATTTTGACTGGGAGGAGCAGGCAATGAATTGAAACTGTTTGAACAAGCCAGTATCATGCTGGTGCATGGACAGCTCCTTGCCCCAGACAGACAGCTCACCATTCTCCACTTTTTCTGATCCTCCTCTGACAAATCCATCATAGGGCTTGTTGGACTTGGTGCAGTAGTGACAGCTGCATCATCATTGATGACAAACCTCCCATGCATGAAGTGGTCCACTTTGGCAATCAGAGATACCAAGGTGTCATAATCCTGGATCGTCTCCAGCACCTTCACCTCTGGACTGGGCCCTTTGAACCAGCAAATACACATTGATACCCCCCAGCCATCATCATTTGTCAGTTCCTTGAATTGATGCAGTCCCAACCAACTTACCATGGTCTTTTCCACCTTGCTGCAACCCTTGAGCCAGGGGCACTCATAGCAACTCCCACCTTTGGTCCTCTACAAATCAGAAGACAAAGATGCTGGACTTTACACACTCATCACCAACCAAGTCTTCCTGTGCAAGCTGTCTGTGATCTGGGAATGGCTGGAAGATGTAGATGGCACCTGGTTGTTGTTTGTCAACTCTGATTTCATGTGGGCCAGTCCCACAGGGGTTGATGTCACAGGTCAGACTGCAGAAGATGCATTGAGGGCACAGGAGATCCTTCAAGGCCAATATTAAAGATCTGTGGATCCAGGTGATCATGCTTTGGCATGGCAGCCACAGGCTCAGGAGGAAATCAATGCACATCAGCAGCATGAAGTGTATGTGTGGGAGCAGGCTAGGCATGATGCTAGGGTGCAGGTGGCAAAAGTGGATCTTCTAGAAAAACCCCTGAAGGAGAAAAAGAAGAAGGGTTGTATCATCATGTAGGTAGATTTATTGTTATTATTGAAATCTGATGTACATACCTGTAATTACATTGTATTAGAAAGGTGTATTTAAATGCTGATCCCAGCTGATTCCTGAAGGAAAAGAGGAACTCTGGGACTGCCACTTCCAGGTTGGTTGTGAGCACCTTAGATGGTCACAAGCAGACATTACACCTGCCAACGCTGGAAACAAAAATCAGAGGGCCAGAAATACAATACACAAATGAAGAAGTATTGGCAGGGAGGCACTGGCTGAACTTTGAGATGCAGTTGCTTGATTTTGAAATGTCTGCACTAAAATTGGAATCCAAATCAGCACACTGGGCAACCAGGGGGTGTGAGGTTTGCAATCTTCATGCTTAAAACTCATTAAGAATTGCAACAAAGCCAAGCTAGATGCAGGGAATGCAGCTGTGGCTGGCCAGCTTTTTCCAAAACCAGAGAAGAAGTAGGATGTGAGATTCATCTGGGAACCTGAAAGATGGATCTCATATCACCTACCATAATCTGGGAAAATACACAGAAGCAGAGAAGCTGGAGATTCAAGTTCTGAATGCCAGAAATAAAATTCTTGGAGAAGAGCATCCAGACATGGTTTTAGCCATGGGAAATCTTGCATCTACATACAGACACCTGGGAAAACATACAGAAGCAGAGGAACTGCTGATCAAAGTCCTGGATGCCAGAAGCATAATTCTTGGAGAAGAGCATCCAGCTACAATCTTAGCCATGGGAAATCTTGCATCCACATATGGAGATTTGAGAAAATACACAGAAGCAGAGAAGCTGGAAATTCAAGTTCTGAATGCCAGGGAAAAAATTCTTGGAGAAAAACATCCACACACAATCTTAGCCATGGAAATTCTTGCATCCACATACAGTCATATAAGGAAATACACAGAAGCAGAGAAGCTGGAGATCCAACTTCTGGATGCCAGCAGCAATATTCTTGGAGGACAATATCCAGATACAATCATTGCCATGAGAAATTTAGCTGCAATACAGAAAGCCATCAGTCAATCCATGAAAGTGGATAATGTGGAGACCCAAGTTTTCAGTACAGGCCATGGAGTTTCTGTGACACAAGGTATGAAGGGGAGAATGTGGATGCTGAAGTTCCACATGCCAGTAACAGAGTTCTGGGTGAAGAATCAAGATGACTCTGATGCAGTAGAGGCTCCAGCAAATCTTCTACCTACCACTAATGTGGATGATAGAATCATTCATTCATTATGAAAAGAAAGGTATTTAGTTGACCTGCTACTTGCTTTTACCAGTTCACCCTTTTTCCAACATTGGCAAGAGAATTTCAAAATTTAAATCCAAACTGTTGCCTGGAATTCATAAGAAGAGAGGGAATGCAGTTTAGTCCTGATGACTCATGTGTTTTCAAACCTGGGGTATTTTTCCACATCCACAACTAAACTGTGGTATACATAACCTAACATATTCCATCATACTCATGATGGGTGTTGGATATGCTTTACAACTATGCTGTATTTTACTCAGTTTCTTTTTACTTTGACACATCCAGCTGTGCAATACTGATGTCTCTTGAATGTAGTACTTAGGGCAATACAAGTCTGTAGTTGTGCAACACAAGTTTAAGGCAGCTGACCCTATCAGAAAAGAGGTTACAGGTAGAATAACAGAGCAACCTGATATTAGGTGTAAGTACAATGGTGGTGTCATGCATTCTATGACCCAGCCCTCCTGGGTTTCTTGTCAGCTTCTGCTCAAAGTTCTGTGATTTTGCAGCCACAGCCCATCCAACAGCCTTGGTCATCAGAATAGAACTGAAGGTGCAATACTCTGCTCCACCTTGGCTTTGTGTATTTGCAAGCCCTCTACAGTTCCTCTGTACAAGTACTTGTACCATATTACACCTGATGTTACCTTGAGCTACCCCCTGAAGATAATATACAACACTTGCAACTCCTGTGCCTAATAAAAACTCAAAATAGAGGGTGTCAATTGGTAGCTGTGGGTATCTGTTTTATCCCTTGGAAGGATAAGGGAGTAAGGAA
>Ga0307507_10009727_pt1 | contig 12698 bp, 16 predicted proteins | sample 7_EM_MG_FD_207223 | JGI IMG/M metagenome (GOLD analysis project Ga0307507, IMG submission 207223) | Populus trichocarpa ectomycorrhiza microbial communities from riparian zone in the Pacific Northwest, United States - 7_EM | ecosystem: Host-associated > Plants > Roots > Unclassified | place... | reverse complement strand
CTCTGCAAGCAGTGGATGTGATATCGAAACAACTGGTGGTTTATTTAGGGAGTCCACCTCAACCTCCTTCTCAGATTCAAAATGAGTTGAATTCCTTCGACTGGTGCTTCCGTCGCCAACGTTGCTAACAGGCACTTTGTGGTCTTCAAGATGGAGATTGATATCATGCGGTGTACTGTCCTTGAGATCGTTAGACACGTCTCCAGATGCTTGGCCAAGAGATCCACCATTGGTATCCAAGAATGTGGATGCACAAATTCCGCTATCTGAAATGATATTCCCAAGAGCACCAAATATAGCATTCCCAGCGACATTCTCATTACCAACCGATCTCATATCAAAATCAGACGGCGACGCCAGCGTTATATGAGACGGTTGGACATTAGATGAGGTTGTGGCGCAGGTTGTGCCAACGTTTTGGGCCGGGATGGTGGAAGGTGCGGGGGGGACATATCCGTGAACTTCGGGAATGTGGACGAACTTCGGTTCTCTTGATAAGTCCGAATCCGAGGTGGAAACTTCGGTAGGCAGCGGATGATTAATATCGATTTTGGCCTGAACCTCGATGGGTTTGTCATCGTGCTGGTCATCGTCCTCAGCAGGTATGGGATTGGCGTGGGAGGGATCGTTAGCTTGCAGAGATTCAGAAGTCGAAGGAGGACGCGAAGCGTAGCTTACAGCTACGGAATTAACAGCGGACTCTGAGGCGATAGCATTCGCAGGTATTAGTGTGGTCGTAGTGCCTTCATTTTGGTGATGATGTCCCTCAATATCCCCTGGTATCTCTGCTATGCATGTCCCTTGCTCCGTCTCCCCCGCTACCCCTTCTCTAGGTAAAGCAGAAGACAGAGGCCTGTCAACCAACTCATTCTCGCCTATTTTCGATGCCTCAAAATCTGCCGCATGTCCCTCCAGTGGTGCAAGAGGAGCTTGTACCGTGACACCTGTGGAAAGTGCAGGTGACTCGGGTGAAAAAACAAGCTTCATATCTGGAAGAGGGAGGCTTGGAGGCTTAAGTTTGGGTTTGATGTCTATGACCGGTGGATGGAAACCGTTTTCGTTAGTGTACACTTTGTGTGTGGAATCAATAGATTCCGAAGGTGAACCAATGACGCCGTCGTGGATCGGTACAGCACAAGCAGATGCGGGACTCTGGCTTGCAAATGGGAGCAGGCGCTCTAACTCTAGCCTCCTCTGCGTCTCGCCCGTCAATTCATCCACGAGCTGATCAATAGCGTTCTGCGCCATTATGATACGCGCAAGGGAGCTCGAAAGCGTACCATCATCTGTGACAGGACCGTCTTCTAAAATAGTCAGGAGGATGCGAGCGTCTTGGGACGACGCCAAAAGTGCATCGTGAGCTCTCGCTTGTGACTCGCTGGAAGCTGAGATTGAAGGAGACGAGGATGACGAGTTGGGCGACTGAAGAGAGCGAGAAATAGCTTCCTCCATCTTCCTCAGCCACCTCTTCAGGCCCTCCTGAAAAATTTCCTCGCGATTAAGCATCCTGATGCGCAAAGCGACCTCACTTCTTCTGCCGTACATCTCCTTCATCATCTCCCCACCAAGTTCATCTAATGCCGATCTCAGGCGCTCATTTTGTGATTCTGCTGTGTGCAATTTTGATGAAAGGGAGTAAATTTGTGAGTGGAGCGTATTGAGGGTGGCAGCGTGGCGTGCTTGGAGAGCGGAAAGGGAGGTTTGGAGTGTGTTGTTCGATGTTTGGGAGAACTTCCTGGATATGATATTCAGCTGGGCTAGCCGTGAAAAGCAGAGGACACGCACATGTACCGCGATACCATTTTCGCGGCAGTTGTATCGTCTGTGCGCATCTTTTCAAGCTCAAACTCGACTCTGGCGCGTTCAGTACGATCCAACTCTGCAGCTTTTCTTTCTGCCTCCAGTTTTGATTCTGAAGTGGCCAGGTCAGCTTGAACGCGATCGAGTTGAGCCTGTAGTTCCTCCATGCCCTTTCGGAGCTCAGTCAAAAGGTGTTTCGAATCATATTCGCGTTCCAATCGAAAGCCCACACGCATCTTAGACCCAGAAGTCGAGGACGCGTCTTTTTCTGGAATGGGAGGGGGACCCTGCTCGTTTATCGAAGATCTTTCGGCGGAATTTGTCAACCGCAACTCCAGTGACCTTACCAGGTCAGCATACTCCCTCACGGCCAAATCCGACATCTTACTCTCCTCCTGTGCACTGCGGACCTCCCACTCCAGCTCCCTCTCCCTAATTTTCCCAGCTTCCTCCCGCCCTCGTATACGCGCCGCTAATTCATAAGCAGATTCCGCTGTCAACTTGGCTTTCGCCACATCTGACTTAGCGTGTGTGAGCTCAGCTGTACGTGTTGCGAGTTTTTCTTCAGTCAATGAAAGCTGGTCCGAGAGACGGCGAAGAGAAAGGGTAAGTTGCTGGACTTGCGAAGCTGCTTTAGCGTTGAAAGCGCCGTTAGGAATGTCGGGATGTGGATTAGCGCGTAGCACAGCCAATTCAGCTTTGAGCGAGGCGTTCTCTCGCTCTAGATACTGGGCGCGGTCGTGTGCACGCGTGGTTTCTAGAGAGTGACGTTGTAGCTTTACTGATGCCGTATAGGCTTCATCCTACACTTTCCCATCCTCAGGTCAAACGTCATTGAGGAGGATGTAACAAACCTGAAAACGAGCGACAGCGGTCCTCAAGCCCGTTAATTCGAGGGCTAGAGGGTGATCTTTACCGAGGGGAACGTCGGTTAAGTACACCATTCTCTTAGTGACTGATGGGAGTGAGTAAAGGGTCGCCAGAGAATGGATAGTACAGGCTTATGAGAAAATCCATTTCAGCAATGATCGCAAGTGTCAAGAGCTGTTTGAATACATATCCAAACAGTTCATCTTTGCTGAAGAAAAAATCCTTGTTCCGGAATCCCTCGAAACTAGTACACTTTATAAATTAATAAATACTATATCGATACAGAATGATTGTATATGACACTATTTCAGCACACCAACGTAAGTAACATGAAATTTCAATCCATAAAAGCGATCGGTACCCATGGTCCACACGATCTTTCGAATTCCACACAAAACGCAAGATGAATGATGACACCAGAAGACAGATAGTCCAATCAGTCGGATAATTCGTTTGCCAGGTCATCATCATCCAAGATGCAGTCTTCATACATCTAATACCAATTCAAGCAAGCAGAAACGAAGGGGAAGGAGAGAGCTCACATCAAGATCAAGGTCCCCTTCGTTCACTGGTACCGGAAGAGAAACGATGGATGGGGATTTCAATGTAGCCATTGACGGTGGCAACTTGGGTATACCGTCTTGTTTGATCTGCGTCGCTTGTGGTGCATGAGAGGACAAGGGACGGGATTGCACAGGAGACTCAAGAGCAGCCTCAATCTCGATAATCCTACGGAGGCTCGCCGGTTTCTTCTGCGGAGACGAAATTTCGACCGGACGCGGGGATATGATTCTTATATCAGGATCAAAGCCCCCTTCCTCCACCGGCGCCGGAGGAGAGACGGCAGATGACACTCTCAGAGGAGCCACGGACCGTGGCACCATTGCTGCGTCATCTTGCTTAATTTGCGCCGCAAGTGGTGCATGTGAAGACAAGGAGCGGGAGTGTGGAGGAGACTTGAGAGCAGCCTCCATCTGGAGATACCTGCGTAAGCTCGCCTCTTTCTTCTTTGGCGAGGAGGTTTCGCCCGCATGTACAGACATGGTTCCCCTATCAAGATCAAAATCCTCCTTGTTGACTGGCACCGGAGGAGCAACAGTTGGGGCCCTCAAAGGGGACTTCAACGGTGACAACCTTGCTGTATTATCTTGCTTGATCTGCGTCGCCTGTCGTGCATGCGAAGACAAAGGGCGGGATTGCACAGGCGACTCAAGAGTGGCCTCCAACTCAAGAATCCTGCATGAGTTCGCCTGTTTCTTTTGCGGAGAGGGGGTTTCAGCCCGACGTGGAGATACAGTTCTTCTCCTCAACCCAGGGAGCACCTTGTTGGCTGTCTCATTGTCCTCAGGAATGACAACCTCTACCGGAACAGCATATTCCACTTTCTGTGCGTGCCATTCCAGCTCAATCTTCTTCCTCAGCTCTTTTTCCATCGCGGCCCAATCGAGTTCGCCTCTTGGGGGTTGAGTCGTCCCTTGATTCGCCTGCGCATCTGCGCCATCGTTTCCTGTATCACCACTGTGGCCCTTTACATATTGCAGGCGAACCTTTTGACCGGATTTTGCCCGCAAATCAAGAAGAGCAGATATATAACGAATAATGCCAACGTTCTTGACTGGCTCTTTGCTCGAGTTGACCCAGCCATTGCGAGACCAGTTTGAAATCCAGTTTTGAAAGCCTACAGATCCGTGCTCATCAGGTATACAAGAAGGGGACAGGATAGACGGGAGACAGACAATTAATGGAGTATTGGGAATCTGTTTTGATCAGCAAGGGTTTCTTCGATCTAGGCGTCGATTCCAAAACGCGAGCAATAGCCTATAAGAAGTCGTCGTTAGAATGAGAGCATGACTAGTTACACGTAACGAACTATGAGTTCTGCACGGTTGTTTGTCTGGTCCCCAGGACACCTTTCCGCAATATTCCTGCAAGAATCTGTAAGTAATGGGTCACTTGCTAATAGAGTGCAAGTGCAAACCGTGGGTCATTGTGTCCCCACCACACACCGACGCCAGCAACAGATCCCACTTTTCCGTTCCCTTTGCAGGCCCCGTCGCTGTAAACAACATCCCATACCGACTCATCTTCGACGTCAAGCGATAGAGCCCGTTTCTTTCCCTTGTTACCTCCTTCTACATCAAATGAAAAGGTGGAACCCAGAGCCTTTAAACTGTTGCCAAAGGTAACAAAATGTTCCGCTTCCGTTGAGTTAGCAAATTTCTTAAACTTTGCACCGGCATATCCGTTGGTTTGTTGAAGGCATTCGTCCCTGAAAAAGATAGGTTCAAAGGGGAAGAGTATACCAGTGAATAAGACCATACCAAGTGCGAAAGACACCTGTTTTCCTTCCCTTGTGAACGGCATAGAACGCGGGGCCTTTAGCTGACTTCGAAGGCATCAGGTTGGAGTTCTTCACGATTGGTACCACTCGACTGAGAGCACTGGCTGGCCTAACGGTCCTGAAGGACCTGGAAGGTTTAAGAAAGGGAGACAGGCGGGCCAGGTCGGAGTTGTCGTTCGAAGTCGCGCGTTCACGTCGTGTTCCGATCAAGCTTCTAGCATGAGTTGTGGTTAGTTGACTAGTTGACTCACGCGGTCAACACGCAACTTAAATTGTTATCACGTGGCTTGAACATCCACTATAGCTACTAGCCCACATATACATTGCTCTTAGTACTGTCAGTCGTCCCCAAACATGATTTTCAGATTCTGGATGCTTTCGGGATCTGACTTGCTACCTCCGCGGAAAGCCTCGTTCACAATGGCCGTCTTACGCTTCTGAATCTGAAGAATGCGACTTTCAATGGTATTCGCGACCTACCGATCACAAGAATCAAATCACCTCCCAATGTCATGGAAAAGTATAGGTACTCACGATGAAGTGGGTAACGTAAACGGGTTTTTCTTGGCCAATCCTGTGGACACGGTCAATGGCTGTTGCACGAAGGCGTGTAAGTTTGAGAGAACAGCAAGTCGGCGCAGAGGAACATACCTTGGTTCTCCGTTGCCGCGTTCCACCAGCAGTCCATCTGATGTCTAAAGTTAGCGATTACTCAGGCCGCGAATGGCTGCATCTTACCATAAAAACATGATTAGCGGATGTGAGCTGGAGTACCAAGAACTCATTGTCTCATCGTAATGCGAAGCAGTTATCAACGTACGTTTAAACCAACCCCTCCAGCTTTCAAACTGACAACCAGCACTTTGCTTTTTCTCGAAAAAGATTTGAATTCGTTGATTGCTGCACTCTTCTTTTTGACATCCATTGTCCCATCAAACCGGTATTGATCAAATCTTTCCCTTTCCAAGGCGACTTGGATAAGGTCCAAAAAACTGGTAAATTGCGAGAACACTACTGCTCGGAAGCATGGATCTTGATCGCGAAGCTTGCCTAGATTTTTTTACGATAAGTTGCGTAATGGAGAGAAGGAAGTGAAATTCGCACAAAGACTTTTGATCAAGGCGTCAAGCTTCGTCGAAGATTGAAAGTCATTTCTTCGGAATGTCAGTCCTGGTTCCGAAGTTCGAGAGTCCGGAATGGCGTCGGGATCCTTCTTTTTTCGTATGATTTCAACAAGATCGCTGCTCTACACCGCAGTCAGGAGATTTAAAGCAGAGGCGTTTCGAAACCAACCAACCTTGAGAGGTCCTTGAGAGCATGTGGGGCATTGCGGCTCTTGTCCTCTCTCTTCGCAGATTCCTATATGTGATACGATACAATCTTTGCAGCTCAACAAACAACATCCATTAACGAGCAAGGAGTTGAGCTTGACAAAGAGACATACAATTGATGCATACACCCAGGGATAAACGCCGGAGCCTCTGGTTCACTGAAACATATAGGGCATTCCGCAATGTCGTCCCCAGTGAGGTTAGCCATGAAGGTTTCAGCGAAGGTGTTGCTCTTTTCGCCAGAATTTGGATCGTCCCCTACAAACCGTCTGATGAGGTCGTTGACGTCCACGTTGCCATCCCCTCCAGGTGATAAGGCACGCCCATCTTTCTCAGTGAGAACAAGTTTAGGATGGAGCACAGCACGACGGAGTCTGCAAAAAGATTGAACAGGTCATCACGTGAATAGATTTTACCGCTTCTTACCTCATGAGCATCGCTAAAATGTGAGTATAGTTCTTGCCAACGAGTCCTTTAGCTTCTAGTTGATCGAAGTTTCGTTTTGCAGTGTGATAGATCGAGTCATATATCTTCCTTTCTAGAGCAGTAAATTCAAGTGTTTCCAGTGCGATCTGACAAGGTGTTCGGCATGGGCGATCGAGGTCAACATGATACGCACCTCTTTCGGAGGAAGCTCGACTATCTTTTTACCCTCGCCATCAGTCATGTTCTTTTCCCGCCTAAGAAGGATGCTCTCAAGAATGACTTGCACAATTTCAATGGTCTTTGGATCGCGAGCCAAGAAAGGAAGCGTGATAAAACTGTACAGTGTGGTCAATCAACAGAAAGAAGTGACCTCCAGAAACTAATAGCCTTACGAGCGAAAGTAAGAAAATTCCGACCAGGGTTTGAAACCAAGGAATTTCCTAGCGTTTATCTTATCAGAGATGTCGTAGGTTGTGTTGCTTATTACTCACAGCAGTGAGTATAAGTCTTCGAGTCTGTTGACGATTGGGGTGCCTGTAAACATATTTGTCTGAGCGGACCAAAAACAACTGCATGACAAGATGCCTGCCTGTAACAGCCCAGCGTCTTCGCCCAGAAAGTGCATAGACTGCCTTTGCTGTTTTGCTGGTCCGCGACTTGCATGCGTGAGCCTCGTCAAGCACAATCCTGAGCCAGTTGACTAAAAAAATATCAACTCCGATGATTCCAAGAAGGGAAGAAGGGGGCTGGTGACTAACTTTCGAAAATAGGTGACTTCGCAGACTTAGCATGCTCGGACGCTAACACGCCGTATGAGGTGATAACGACTTTGATGGTCTTGTCCTCCTCGCCATCGCTCTCAGTCGTTGCCTCTATATCTAGACGGTTTTGACCATGCCATACGAGGACATCGAGAGTCCCAGGTTTGCTTGATCGCTGTAGCTCCTCGGACCACTGGGAAAGGAGGGATGTTGGAGCGATGATAAGGGTTGCGGTTGGTGGCTTATGCGGTTGTTTCCCTTTTGGTACGACTCGGAAAGCATTGTTCAGCTTCATTTGCTTTGCCTTGCCTTTCGAGTTTTGCTCCTCTTCTTTGTCCGTATCAGACGCGAAGCTAGATTGGATGAGCGCAGAAAGCATGATTGTCTTGCCCATTCCCACTGCAATCAGACTGGGTCAATCCATATAAATGAACAATAGCGAGCGAAGATGCATACTTTCTGTCGATTCAACAACCAAAAAGATTAATCAGCGTTTTCTAGAGAAGAACGGGTCAACGTTACCGTCTCTAGATAGTTTGGTAAGTCGAATCAAATTGTCACCAGGCGTTAAACTAACTTACGCAAGAATCCCCCCGCGACAGTTTCTTTCGGCTTTCGGGAAATCCAAGCTTAATTCTCCAGAATATGGGTTGAAGTAAAACAGCTTCTCATCCACTGTCAGGTCAATAATATCGCCATTCATGCATGGCTCGTGCGGGAACGAGTATCTACAAAAGGTCAGCGATAGTCAAGGCCATAGCACAACGACGTACTCGCTCCATAAGGGATGCATCGACCACGCTTCTCGGGCGTGCATTTTGCCGGACTCTAAGGAGTGCATCCATCTGAAAATTTATTAGGCACTGTTTTGCAAGGCAACCTTGTTAGCTCACAATAAAGCCTGCTTCTGATAACCACGTAATGTGAGGTTGAAGGTGTCCGCCGGTTCCATCTCACTCATCGTGCGGTCATTATGTTGTGCTCTAACCATTTGGTAACGAGTCGTCAATCGACAATTGTCCCCAAATCACTTGTTTACCTTTTATATATGGCGTCGATGTCGTTCTTAGACAGTTCTTCAGCGTCCTCGACTTCAATTTCTTCACCGTCTCCAACAATTTCTTTCACTTTCTTCGTTGGATGTTGTGCCATTCGCTTCAGAGCCTCCTCATGGATCTTGCCATCCGAGATTTTACCCTTGAAATTCGCACCGGCTTGGGGCTTGAGACCAATTACTTCGAACAGCTTGACGACTGCTGTTTTACGCTCTCTGAGGGAACTATTAGACAACTATCAGTCTGTATCCGCAAAAAAAAAAAAAACTGATTTCGAACACACGTTTCTTCGTTGGTCTCAGCACCCTCGTTGAAGGTTAGCTTCGGAAGTTCATCGGAGTTTGATGTTCTGAGCGGTGTAAAAGCAGAGGCAACGATGTAGAAATGCAGTGTTACAATCAAGCTCACACCGGTCGTGAGTTTCTCTGGGCAGTCACTCATCGTTCCTCGAATCTGAACAACGCCTGAAACAGATATGGTGAGTGATATATCTGCACAAAGGTCGTTGTGAACAAACCGAGCTCAAGAAGCTTTGATATCCACCAGGAACATTCCGTTGGCAAACGTCCGAACTCTTGATAGAAACCGTTGATCAGCCCAAGTCGGGAGGAGAGCAAAGATGCAAACCAAATCCACGGATGTTGACAAGACGAACGATCGTATCAACTTTCTTCTTCTTAAAGTTATTCGTTGGTTGGGGCTTCAGCATCGTCGCCAAAGAAAGTTGTTTCTTGCCATCCCCCGATTTTTTATTCACAGATTTAGTCGGTTTACTGGGACCTGGCTTGGGAGCAGCCACTTCATCTCGTTGAATCTGTATAGACTCATTTGGCTTTACATATCCTTTCCCAGATACGTTGCTCCATGCATTGGTAATCAAAACTTCACCCAGGTAAGTTGGTGGAAATGTACTCGAGGGGGTATGAGTGTCTTGCGGAGAAAGACGGCGTTTTTTCAAGGGTGGACCAGAATTAAAACGTTGCTTAACGTCAGGAGGAGATGATGATTTCTTGGATGCTTCAATTGGCTTAGACGGTGCAGCTTTGGCATGGGTAGCCGCGCTGTCGATGTCAATTTCCGGGACATCATCAACGACAATGGGTCGCCTTATGGAAGGAGACTCGCTTATGTATATATCATTCACGTCGTCGTCGCTATCCTCGAGGAAAAGTCTGTGGGGAGGAGAAGACCTTGAAGAAGAAGTGCGCGGCGTGGTGGGCAATGATGAACGAGGCACTTCTGACTCGACTCCTTCCATATGGATGTCATCACCCTCGTCTTCGGAGCTTGCAAAGAAAGGTCCTGGCGGAGGACTCGAGGGAATTTGCATATTTGAAAACGCGTTCGGAGTGGGAGAGAATTAAACGCGTCCCGAAACGCGATTTCTTCAAACAGAACCAAACAGGGTACATCGTTGAAGCAAATCGTCAAATCCACCCTCAATCCAACTTTCAAAATGCAGCGCGGTTTACCTATGGTATTGTGCGTCCTATATTATTAGACATCGAGGCTGACATGTTTCTACATAGCAACCGACCGTCGTCCTTCTTCGCGAAGGAACAGACACTTCACAAGGCAACCCCCAGCTGCTTTCCAACATATCGGCATGCCTTGCCATCGCGGAGACCCTTTCGAGTACCCTGGGGCCTAGGGGAATGGACAAACTGATTGTATCAGATCGTGGAGAAGCCCAAATAACGAACGATGGCGCGACAATTCTGAAACTTCTCGATATCGTCCATCCCGCCGCGCGTACCCTCGTGGACATAGCTCGGGCTCAGGATGCAGAAGTCGGGGATGGGACGACTAGTGTTGTGCTTCTGGCAGCTCAGTTGTTGAAGGAAGTCCGGTCGTTCATCGAGGAGGGTGTTAGCCCTCATGTTATCATGAAAGGTTTTCGACAAGCTTCTCAACTAGTACGTGCCATGCTCCCGATTGCTCAAAAAACTCCTTTTACAGTCATATTTAGGCCATTGACCGTATAAAAGGGCTTCAAGTAACAGTTGATAAGTCAGATCCCGAGTACGTGAGATCGCAATTCATCTTCGGACATGCCAATGATGTCTTTCAGAAAATTCCGTTCTTTGCTTCTAAAGTGCGCGTCAACATCGATGTCTTCCAAGCTGATTCATTCGGAAAAGCCTTTTTTTTCAAAAATGGTTGTCGATGCCGTTCAATGCTTGGATCAAGACGATCTGGATGAGTCGCTCATTGGAGTAAAGAAGATTGCAGGTGGAGGAATGCAAGATTCACTCCTCATCAAGGGAGTCGCTTTCAAAAAGACGTTTACATACGCAGGCGCCGAACAACAACCAAAACATTTTGTCAACCCACTCATTCTCTGCTTAAACGTCGAGCTAGAATTGAAGGCCGAAAAAGACAATGCTGAGGTGCGGGTTGAACAAGTTTCCGATTACCAGGCCATTGTCGACGCCGAATGGGAAATCATCTATCGTAAGCTCGAGGCAATTGAAAAGACTGGCGCCAAAGTCGTTCTAAGCAAGCTTCCTATTGGTGATTTGGCAACACAATGGTTCGCTGACCGTGATATCTTCTGTGCTGGCCGTGTTGCTGCGGGCGACCTTAGGCGAGTCGTGCAGGCCGCTGGTGGTGCGATCCAGTCGACATGCTCCGATATTGGCCGCGAGCATTTGGGCGTCTGCGGTGACTTCGAGGAGAGGCAGATTGGTGGCGAGAGATACAACATCTTCCAAGACTGCCCCAAGGCAAAAACTTGTACTTTGATCCTTCGTGGGGGTGCAGAGCAATTTATCGAGGAGGTTGAGAGAAGTTTGCATGATGCACTGATGGTCGTTAAACGTGCTATCAGGAACGGGGAGGTTGTCGCAGGAGGTGGTGCTATTGAAGTGAAGTCATCTCGCTTCCTCGTAGGGGTAGATGTTCTGATTAAGTCCTACAGATGGAACTCTCTGCCTACATTCGTAAACATGCTCTATCTATTCCAGGCAAACTTCAGCTTATCATTGCTGCATTCGCCAAGGCTCTTGAGATCATTCCCCGTCAAATATGCGACAACGCTGGTCTCGATTCTACTGATATCCTCAACAAACTGAGGATGAAACATGCCAATGATGGCAAATGGTTTGGTGTTGACGTGGATGGACCCTCTGGCGTACGAGACAACATGGATGCGTTTGTCTGGGAACCCAGTCTGGTAAAGGTCAACGCGATCAGCAGTGCTGCTGAGGCGGCTTGCTTGATCCTCAGCGTTGACGAAACTGTTCGAAACCCTCAAAGTGAAGCTGTGCGTTTCTTTCTTACGTCCCACAGACATTCTCTTATCCACCTCACTAGCAAAATGCCGGACCAAAGGCACCCCCAGGCACTGCTCAGCGAGCAATCAGGGGTAGAGGACGTGGTATGCCTCGCCGGTAGGCCGCTCGAGGTGAACCAATAGAGATCAGTGCCGTGTAATGTACTATCTTTTCGTGGAGTAATCAAGCTAAGAAGATTTCGATGCCCCTGCGAAGCCGAACAGAACCACTCGGCATTGAGATGGAACTAAATCAGGTAGTGTCCGAACTTCATCGAGGACTTTCTGGACTGCGACGTTCAAACGGAACACAAGCTACTTACCCACAGATATCCCCAACCGCCACAGAGGGCTGATCGAAAATGGAAGCCTTGGCCTTCTACTCCAGGCTTGAAGTACTTAGAAAACGTCCTGCTCCCAAAGTCCCTCTGGCCCTCCCACTATGACTACTTGCCTCCTTGGTGATGGCGCACTCCAAAGGTCTCCGTTGTATGATGAAGATTCCGCTATTTCAGACAAGACAGGAGAGGCTTTGATGGTCAAAAAAGAGCAAAATTCCCCACTTGGCGAACCCAGTGAGGCTCAAGAATGGGGCAATGGCTTCAGTTCACTCTTTCGACAATGGGGGAGACCAGCAACAGACTTGGACGCTATTGCCACTCAACCTTCGGTCTTTGATGATCCGATTACGCTAGAAGCTTATCGCCCCCCACCCCAATTCGAGAATAGTCACCGATTCGATCCAGCAGCCCGTTGGACATGGAGGGAAGAAAAGGTCAGCACTCACTGCTCTTCTCGTCCTCCACTTGACACCTTCATCGCTAAATTGACCCATATAGA
>Ga0307507_10009726_pt1 | contig 12699 bp, 16 predicted proteins | sample 7_EM_MG_FD_207223 | JGI IMG/M metagenome (GOLD analysis project Ga0307507, IMG submission 207223) | Populus trichocarpa ectomycorrhiza microbial communities from riparian zone in the Pacific Northwest, United States - 7_EM | ecosystem: Host-associated > Plants > Roots > Unclassified | place... | reverse complement strand
TCGGCTACATTGTCCTCTTTGTATTAAACACATCATATCTTCGATATTTCACATAATTCTGACACACCTTGCGGCACTTTTATAGAAACCAGATTCCGAATACACGATGAGAATAGAAGTACTGTACAAGTACCACCCTTAGTAAAGATCTGAAGTTAGCCTATCCCATCAACAGCGCTAAAAAGCCGCTCAGATTAGCGGATATCGTGCCAAGATTTCCCCACAGTTTAGCAAAGCACCTGCGTCGCCCTCTGGTGCTGTCATCCCCCCTGATCAGCGAATCCCGGTAAGTTGGCAAATTCCAAGAGTTCTTCCGGCACCCTTGATAGTCGCCAGTGTTCCGAACCGTCCAGTCCGTCCGTCTTGGAGGTAGGATCGGACAGACCACCGGTGGTAGTCCGTCTTTTTCGAGTCCATAGACGGACAAGGGCAGACGGAGGTAGAACCGGACGCCCTACCGGGTCCGGCAGGGCCCTGTATAGTTTTTCCGAACCTTTTTACTACCAGTATACCCACGACTTGCGAATTTTTTTTCTTTCTCTCGTACGGAAGTCATTCAGCAGGATCTGGGTTTCTCATATTACTTAGCGCCTCAAGAGTTGGGGTAAGTATCCTGCTTGGTACGCTGGAGAGGGCACTCATAATATAGCCATTCGAAAGTTCAGATATCGGCTGCATGTATCCAGATCCGAGAGAGTCAATTGAGTTTCCCGGCAACTCCCCTGGAATATCCCACGTATTGGGGTGCTAGTCAACTTCGGTTGCATCAGTCATTTGGCTAGTTGCGACATCACGGCTAGAGGTAAGGTAAAGAACTTAGAGAAGGATTCGAAGAAAAATAAGGCTTGAAGCGGAATAATGTATTAAGTCTTATCTTAATACTCGCCCACTTGATAATCTATTTAACCTTCTTCTCTTTCTTGCGAGAATATTATTTATTATCTCGGTTACAGGGTATCACCATTTACCACTCATACTTTGTCTACCGTCCCCGGCCGTCATTACTCAGCCCCGGCCTTTGCCAGCCACCCCCGGTCGTCATTACCCATCCCCGGCAGTTATTACCCATCTCGGGCCGTCTCCTGCAGTCCCCCTCACTTTCGTCGACACGTGCCCTGCCGTCTCTATCCCCTCCCCCCCGCAGTCCTTGACTGCACCCTACCGTCTTCTGATACCCCCTATACTCCCCCGCACAATCCCGGCCGTCCCCCCATCCCCCTGCCGTCTGCCTAAACAGCCGCTGTCACATGTGTCTCACTATACTTAGAAGGGCCTAACGTGTAGGGCCCGGCGGTCCCAACCTAGACCGGCAGTCCCCTTGGTGCTTTGCCCTAGACCGGACCACGGCTAGCGGTCCCGTCCTGTTGTGTCCCGTCCAGTCTTCTTGGCATTATCCCCGCCGTCCCTGTGGGGCCCCCGGGAGGTTCAGAACACTGATGGTGGCTTCAAAAAAGCTTATTTCATACTAGCCAATAACGGGCCCTCCCTTTAAGACACCCTCTGTGCGAGTAGAAAACAAGTCCCACCTATGGCAATAACATAGTATTGTACAAGTATCTAGTCAAAAACTGCAGTTGTGTGGAGGCAGGCAAGGCCGTAGTCGCAATCATGTCTAATCACTCGGATGCCTGCAGATATCAGTAGTCCGGCCAGGCTAGGCCAGTGTTGCTAGATGTTTCTTAGACTTCCCTATTCCCCTCCCTCTACACTCCCACCTTCTTTCAAGCGAGGTCCTCTTTATGACTAGCATGCTTTATCTCTTATTGTTCCTTTCGCTGTTCCTACATAGTTTCTTTGAACATCTCTGTTTTCCTGATTCTTTACTGAGGATATTGAGGGATCCCGGTGGTAATGGCAAGACCACTTCACTATATAGCTGAACTACATCCTTCTAGTTATTTATAGGATTATCGGTTTTCCAACTAATATCACCCACAGCTATCGATTACCACTTCTCCATCTAAGCGACCACAAATTGCTATACATGCTGTTAGTATAAGGTTTCTTTCTCCTCTCAAATGTTTCTTTCAGCTTTCTATGTTTATTGTATTTACGCCAGGTACTAGTCGTTCCTTTATTTCTTTTGTTCTTATGTATGTTCTTTGGATGTCTTTGTTCCTTATTTGTGGAGTCCCGGTTGTACTGATAGGACTCAACCGCTTTTCTATTATTATATAGCTAAGCTGGATCTTTCTTATTATTCTAGTAGCGGTTCACTAAATCATCTTTATTGCTGGTTATTACGATTACTTCTCTCTTGAAACGATTGCGCATTGCTACACATGCCATTGGAACTACATCGAGTGACTATCGATGAAGTGCACAGGAGGGATCCCCGGCAGCATTTCACTATTGTCCACAGTACTATAATATTATAGTGCTTATGAGGGTGGATCTCCACCTAATACCTCAATCGCACCCACTGCGGTTATGTTGGAAACTGTAGTACCGGTCACGGTTGTGTTCTTGCTTTCTCCGTTGCTGCCCTCACGAGTGACATCTCGTGACCGCTTTCCATCAACCCATGTCCCCTCTCGACACTACGTTTCCCTTTCTTCTCTTTGTTTTTCTTCTCTTCTCCTTTCCTTTAATCTCTATCTTTTCGCCTATCAAGCAATACAAGTTGTTCGCCCTCTTCAGAGACCTCACTTTATTGGAACTCGTGATACCGCTAGCTTCGCTTGCCCACTCCAATTCCAGATACATCTCAACAGGTTACCGTACCTATTCCGTGTATAGTCCATGTAAGCTGCTAGGGATAATATGACTAATCGACGATAGTTGGTCTTCATGGATAGAAGAGAGAGGAACAATAAATGTGTTTCGGGGGCCACCGTAGTCTAGTTAACATACAATGTAAGAAGGCGGAAACCGCCGCATGTGATAACTTCAATTACCACACGATAACTATTGGGTAAGTAGGTATAAGGAGGTTGGGGACGGGTGTTACTAGAGGGTGAAAGGGTGTGGGTGATGGGACGTGATGCGGAAAGCGTTACTTCCACGGGTCCCTGGCCGCCTGGGGTGATAGTTAAGAGCGGAAGGACTGGCTGTGAGAGGATTATTGGAGGATGACTAATAAATGGGGCAGGCATAGAGTGAGAGGAATATAATGTAGCTTTACTATACGTAAATCAAAACTTCGTTCTCGCTTTTGTCGTCGTCAATAACTAATGACAAAGATAGGAGTATAATATATTATATGACAAAATAATATAATGAAACCATTCTGATCCCTCCGTCAAATCCCATACCTGTTCGTTTTCCTCCATGTATGTCCCCATTCCCTTACTTACTCCCGTGATAACAAAGGAAAGACATGATCATAGAAACCGCCCATAACATTCCTGTAGCTTCCACAATCAGTCACAACTTAGTGCCAGCTTCCTTTGATACCGGCAGGGATATTAGGCGCTCTTTCTAGAACACAGTGGCTAGGGGCGGGGAGATATCCTGAGGAGGTGTTTAGAAGTATAGCCGGTCTTCGGGGGAAAAAACCACCTTCACTATCACCCCATATCCCACAGATAGAAATCACTCGTCCCTGATTTCCCGGTCAAAGACTTGATAGCATCACGGGAAAGTATTGGTTATGCAAAGTTCGGCGATATAGGATGTCAGGCCGCAGACAGATTTTTGACCTAACGAGGAACGGGTGATCACCACAGGACCGCCGTTTCAGCTAATGCTTGCACCAGGGGGGCAAGGGACCTAGAAAGACTCAATCAGAGGCCCATTCATCCAAGGGAAGAGAGAAAGAAAAAAACACTTCCTCTCTCTACGATCCCCCCGACCTCCCAAGCGGGGTTATAGTATAAATAAAACAAATAAATGATAATGCTGCCCCAACCCTTCCCACCCCCATCCTCTCTCCCACCCAAGACCCTTCTAGCCACTGGACACTCTTCTCGTCCTCCGACTTCTCCTTCTCCCCCCCCTCCTTTGAATCCCCGGTCTACCGCTGGGTACTGGGACATCGCTAGTGGTGTTGGAAGTTTTTTGATGCTGCTCGGTATGCTTAGCCCTTTGCGCGCGCAGCGCATCTCTTTATCGATAAAACAAAGGCTTTGGATATACGCTCTGGATCGATACGTCCACGGGGAGGAAAGCAAAAGCCCGGAAGCAATACGGTAGAGTATGCTGGAACTCTTTCATGCGCATGGCATGTTCATGCGATAATTTGTCGTCCGGACGAATGATATGCGCTTAGGATCGATACAGCGCCAGAAGGAATGCGACTCTGAAAGAGTCGGATAAGGCCAAAAGTCGGATGCTGGAAAGAGTCGGATGCGCGGAGGCCATGGAGAACGGAGGTTCTTGGTGATGTTCGTCTCTCCTTTGCTAGAATGAGAGTTTGGGGAAGGGAAAGGGGACATGCGTGGAAGAGAATTGATCTGTGTCGATCGATAGAAGGACCAGAGGGGGGGGGCTTCGCTACTTTTATATATACTCCTGTGTTTAGCGCTAACGTAATTTACCGTCAAACGGCTCTTAACCCCCATCCGGCTCAGCGCGGATGGCGCAATTGACGCCACATGTTGACGGGGCCTTAGCACCACTCCCGACCCAAAAACAATTGAATTCAAGTATTAAGACCTTTCCCACAACGTCCTGTGATATCCTTCTGCTAATAAAAGCTCAATATATGCTCCAATTGACTGCATTGCCTGAAAAAAAGTGAAAATTAATTCCTCTTCTCCACCCTGATCATATCCCCGACTACCCCCCCACCTTCTTCACTACCACTCTCCCCCCCAACCTCTAATGCCTCCATTTCTACCCAGAGGTCCTCCGCCTCATCATGTATAACACCCTCAACACACGCGTGTGTGGGGCCCGGCTCCTTCTCACCGCCAGAGGTGTCAACCAAGGGAGCTGTTTGGGTACCAGAGCCGGTTTTAAGTGAGCGTGCACGGTTCTTTGCAATTCGAGCTGCCTTGGCAGCATCCACGGTCTCCAGCTCCTTCCGCAACATGCGGAACGTTTCTGCAGTCACTACTGTAGCTTCTGTTAGTTTCCGTCGGTCTGAGGTGTTTTTTTCTTTTTTCTTTTCCTACTAACTCCCGGTATTGTAGGTAGGCCTCTTCCACCAATGTCTTGTCAGCAATGGTTTGCTAAAAGCCTTCTGAGAGATTCAATAAGAGGAGTTTCAACTTCAGGGAAGAGGCAGTAGTTTTTGGAAGTAATGAAGCTGCAGTTCTGGTGATTCGGCTAACTGCTTGTGGGGTTTTGGGAATCTTCGGAGTCTCCGCACTAGCGAAGCCTTTTTCTTGTATAACCTTGGCTTCCTTTCACTTGAGACCCCCGATAGCCCGCCGAGGATTAAAGGGAATTATCCCCACCGCTTCCAAGGCGCTCAGGATATTCTCTCAGGTAAAGGTTAACCGGCGAGCAGGCATAAGAATTCTGCTGCCTTATCAGTGCTTGGGTTTACAAAAAAAAGAACTAGAGAAGCGGAGTAGTGTGGAGTCAGCAAACTATTACTAACGGTAAAAATTCTCCTTTGTTCATTTCAGCATGGCCTTTTCTAATAAAGGCATCAAGGCCATTGCTGTAATGCCGCTGTAGAGGGCTAAACAAGCCAACATTGAGAGGTTGCAGAAGATGTGTAGAGTGGGCGGGAAGACATAGGGGGAGGAGTTTTGCGTTGAGGCAATAATCGAAGAACTCACAATTAAAATGAGATGTATGCCCATACAAGATGAGCAGACCGTCTTCAGTTCCCGCACTATAAAGTAATACTCTATTCAGCTTTCTTTCCCTATAATCTTTTGGTGAAGGTTACCTTTCCCAAGTTTCTGCATCAAAAACCTCCTTCAACCACCGCAGCCCCAGCTCTTCATTACTCCAGCCCTTTTCTGATACCCCAAAGGTTGCTAGGTCATGTTTTTTTAATTTCGCATACAAGTCCATATAGTAGGCTTTCCCTTTATTAATGATATTAGGGTGGAGAACACGGCCGTCGCCAGATAGGCTTGCAATAACCGTTACCCATTTCCAGGAACCATCCTGTGTCATTTTTGGAGAATGCCGATACTTTCTACAAAGAACCTTGCAACGCAAGGCTACCCCCATCATAAATCCCTTCTCGTCCATGTTGTACATATTAGTGTGTGATATGTTGTAAAATTTCATTAGATTTTGGAGCTAGTGGTAGAATTAGATGTCGGGTTGGCACAACCCATAGCCAATTGGGCAAAGCCCGTGAGATAGTACAAGGGGGTAGATCCGCGTCTCGGAAGACAGCGGAGAAAGGTTTTGCCGGTAGCTTGGCAACTGCGGGGCCCAAGGTCTACCTGCGGGGTCCGTGAACTCCTAATACATATACCTCTCCCAGCTCCCGAGACCACTAGACCACCATGCTTTCTCGCTTCCCACACCTCACATTTTTTGTTGATTGCCACTGCACAACTCTCACCAAAGAAGCCCCTCTTACTCGAGCCCATATCGCAATATAACTTACCTCCCATTTAAGCCACAGATTCCCTGGCCCCAAGGAGATCATCAACACGCCGAGGCAGAACCAGCCGAGCTAACACGCGTGGCCCTGAGGGTGGAATACGGAAAAACACGCGCAGCCGTCATGCACCCACCCGTTATGGCCAACAGGAAGAGCCTGCCCTCACACCCACCAGGGAAAGCGAAGGCACCAACGACCCCAGAAGTGACAGTGACAAGGCAGAACCAAGTATCCCAGAATACCGCCACTCCCCACCAAGCAACACGAGCACACTTAGTGGTAGCCCAACCTCATGGAACACTGCCAGATCGGACCGGGGGAACCAGATCTCAACAAGTGCCCAAGCCAGTCGAACCCCATCCACATCACCCTCAGAGAGCTTGATCAACCTTCCCCCCCATGAGAGAACTCCTCCGCTCCCATGAACCGGAGATTGTCGACCGGGTAGTTCTCCAACTCGGGATGCAAAATCACCCCGAACCCATCACCACCTGCCCAAACCAGCCACCTACACACCACCAGGCCTCGGGCACTCAGCCAATACAAGCAGACCCCACACTTCCTCGGATAGCCGAATTGCAAGCCCAGCTGGCTGAGCTGAGTGCTCTAAACCAGTACAGCCAGCCACTACCACAGCCAACAGCCCTTGCGGGTCGCTAGCAGAAAAGATATATACAACCCCGCAGAGTGGCGCCAACTAGACCGCCAATTGATAGCCTCCAAATGCTTCGCATTCCCACCACTGAGACCATCCTGGTCCAACATAGCAAAGCCCTCTTCCAGCCAACCACACCCTGATACTACCCCCTCCTACCCTCAAACCGAACGGCGCAGCAACTATGGCCACCCTGCTGGCTCATCTAGTAGCTCAGCGACACACAGTCAGGCACCCCAGTCGACTGCAGCCCTGCCCTGCCGCAATTGGAATTTCAGAGAATGCAACCTCCCCCAGTGCCGCTAGCAACACTGCTGCCTTACCTGTGGCAATAGCCTCTGCATATCGCATTGCACACTACGGACCAATAGCACTTCCCATGCACCCCACTACAACCAAATTGGACCTTAGTTCTCTGTGTTCATTACTCCCACGCGCTTTTCTACTCCTCAGGTCATTCCCTTTGCGCGCTGTTTTTTCTCTGGCACAGTACGTTCTCTTGGGCGCTGTTTCCTCTTGTGCAGTCAGTTTTTCTCTTGTACACTGTTCTCTCTCATACACTCCTTCTCTCTTGCGCACTGTTCTTTTCTCTTGTGCGCTTCTCTGCTGTACGCTAAACCTTTCTCCGCGCTGATCTCTCCCGCATGCTGCTATCATGGCTCACACCCCTCCCGGAACACTATATTGATTATATATCACAATTCTTTTTGCTAAGTTTCTCTGGGCTTTCCGCCCCCACAGCTACTATCACATCTGCCAATTTGCCAGACCCCCTACATAGCACATCATATAACCTCCAGCCACTTGCCCCTTGTGATAAGCGCAGTCGCCCAAACACGAATATCCATTACCAATTGTTCACTCCCCACTCTGTCCCGATGCCAGTAGGCCAACTAAGAGCCGAAGGATGGGAGAGACTCACCGCCTGTTTCCCAGACCAACCAGTCACCTTCGCGATAAGAGGAATATGCAGGTTCGGAGCCAGAATTGGCTACAAAGGCGTCTGAGAGTTACCAACAATCTACCCAAAGTTGTCAACAGCCAAGGTGGATATCGCGCTGGGAACTTCAGATATCACAACCGAGAATGAGCAAGAACCGCCTTCTAGTATACCGAGCCAAGGAAGCCTTACCGATACAGTATACAGCATCGCCACAAGGCTTGACAGATAAGACGTACGGCAGCAGGAGACGTATGCATCACCTCTCGTATTCCGCTCTGGATACTAACTCGATAAATGGTGGAATCCCAGTCCCTTATGGACCAATCATATACAGTGGTATAAGCGATGCCATTTAGGCAATACAAGATATGGGAAAATATTACTTCCTAGTAAAGCGTGACTGCGAGTCCGCTTTCCGTCACATACCTGTTTCCCCGCTCGATTCTCCCCTCCTGGGATTCGACTGGAAGGGGACCTACTATGCAGAATCTTTCCGCCCCTTCGGACTCCGAACTGCACCTTACTTGTTTATCTTGTTCGCGGAAGTCTTCCACTGGATATTAGAAGAAGAACTCAAGGCGCTAGGCCTTAGGGTAAGGATCATACACTATCTCAACAACTTTCTCATGGTGCTACCACCCTAGGCGAGCACCACACAGTATACTACTGTATTCAGCAATCTCTGTCTCGAAGTAGACCTCAGTATAAAAGAATCAAAAAACGAGGAAGGAACGGTGGTGAGCTTTGCCGGCGTCGAATTTGATCCAAGCAAGATGGTCATCCGACTTCCAGCCAAAAAGCTGCTTAAGGGGCACTCTATAACACAGTGCACAGCCGAGAAGCAGTCAGTCTCCCCCCTAGAAGTCCAAAAGATCACCGGTTACCTCAATTTTCGTCGCAACGGTACTACCCTTAGGTCGGACCTTTCTCAGAAGACTATACAATATGGAACTACATGTCCCTCTTGGGAGCGGCGACCACAAGCGGCGATTGTCTAGTGAGGCCCGAGAAGCTCATGCCTGGTGGGGGGAGATCCTGTCACAAGCCCCCATTAGGTCAATTGCCTCTCAATCCCGCGAAACAATCTTGACCTGGTCCGACGCTACTAGCACAAAAGGCCTAGGCGGATACTATACCAGCGAACCACAACCCTCCCCACATCCAGACTCCATATTCTCCATTGCCCTGCCCAGTTTGATAGCCCACGCTTCAGAACATATTAATACTAAGGAAATGCGAGGGGTCGAGCAAGTCTCACTGTTCTGGGGTAGATGATGAAAGGGGAAACAAATCGTAATACATACCGACAACCGGGCTGTAGCCTATGGACTGTCAAAGGGTACAATAAGGGGAGAATCAATGCGAGTTCTCCGGAGGTGCTTACTACGTGTAGTTGAAGGGGATTTGGAACTCCGGGCACGATGGATTTCCACCACAGACAATGCCCTTGCCAAGGGGCTCTCTCGCTTCGACTACCAAACAGTTACTAACCTTGCACAGCAGTTGTCACCCCCCGCAGGCAGGCTCCCGAGTCATCGGTTACGAATATACAGCAATCAGGATTGTTACTTGTAGCAGCCGACTATCTCTGGCGAGGGCTAGCCCCCTCCACTAGGTGTAACTACGATACACCACGATCCTGTTTCTCGCTTTTGTGTAATCTTGCAAACTACCAGCACCCAAACTGGGGATATTACCCCCCGCTAGCCACATGGTTAATAGAGTGGCTTTGCTCACTAGCTGGAACCGTCAAGGTAAAAACCCTGAAGGAATATCTTACCGGTATTAAATCCGACCAGCTTGACCTCGGAATCGACACTACCGCCTTCTCCGACACACGGGTAGAACAAACCATCCAAGGGATCAAACGAGACCATAACGAACCTGTGCGCCGGATAAGATCCCCCCTTACCTGACCACATCTCCTTTGCCTTCTTAGCCACCTCCCCCAATCCAATTACGACAATATAGTTCTTCGAGCTGGATTTACCTTGGCCTTCCCTGGCTTTCTTCGAGTAGGGGAGTTCACCTACCACAATGCAGACAGGCAACTAGGCACCTCATTCTCTAAGTGGTTCATCACGAAAAGGAGTATTAGAATATCGGAGGACAGGAAATACATGGACCTGACCATACCAGCCTCCAAGACTAACCCTTTCCGGAAAGCAATCAGACTTACTATTTCAGCAAGCGAAGATGGAGCATGCGCTGTCAAAGCCATGAGGCAATTTCAACAATTGGACTCCCACCGACCCCACCGAGCCCCACTGTTCTGCATTGGAGAAAACAACCAGGACTCCTTCACAAGGGAATACGTAGTGGCAAGGCTACAACAGTTAGCCTTGCTCGCTGGTCTCACCCAGGGCACATGGAATGGCCATTACTTCGGCAGAGGGGCAGCAACCTGGGCCGCAGAGGTGGGAAGCTCTGAAGTGGAGATCAAAACACTCGACCGCGGGCGATCCGAAGCTTACAAGGCTTATATCGAATACTCTAGCAAGGAGCGAATCGCACTTTCTCAACGCTTTCAACACAATCAGCCACAGAACCCCACCCGCTAACAACCAACACCAGCCTGCCTGGAGATGGGAGGGATGTGTCACCACTGCACGGCAGGCTTGTCTTCTGGGCGGCCTCAGCACCTGCCTCACCTTGGGATACAGCGGCGGTAACAATCCCCCCCCCTACCGGCAAAGGCAGCGACACGGAAACAGAATGTCTACGACAGTGGAATGTGCTAAACGCCCATGGCGGAGGATAGCATAGACTTGTTTTCCCTTTCACAGTCATTCATCTTTATTCTACGTTCTTTCCTTCTCTTCCTTAATTAGTTTGTTGTTCAATACACGGGTGTTCTGCTTTGGAAAATTGGTAGCTATTAAAGCCGGTAATAACTATCAACTATGCCTTTGAAAAATAATCTTTCAAGAGCACCGGATCACTTACAAATACTCTCTGACGATCAAGCCGTGTTCCTAGCTTCACTGCCAACCCAGGATGTTACCGGAAAAACCTGGTTACCCAGTTCTTTCCTAATGTTCGGTCTTTCACCCGGCGGGCAACTATGGCTTGCGCTATCCCCTTAACCACGGACATCCGGGCTCTATGTCTCCACTCATCAAACCTTTCACACCAGCGCACAATTGATTTTTCCTCATATATCCGACAATGCCTGCCGCCTCACTAGCCTTGTTGCCTGCCTTCTATTGAGTCGACCTTGTAGTGTTAAGTAAGCAATACTGAATTTCTCTGCAGACAATCGTAGTGAGGGTTTATCACTGGTTTTGTAGTGCTGAATGGCTTGCTGAATCCTTCCTTCAACTTCTTCCTTCCTTCCTCCCTTCATCTATGGCATCCTGAAAAATTTGCCAGCTTTTCAATGACTTAAGCGACCTCTAGAACTATTCTTGTCTGGAGCGGGGTAGGCTTGCGATGTGTCCTTGGCGCTGGGCCGGATAAAGGTGCCGAGCCTCCTAGCGGTGAATTACGTTGGTTAGTTTCGTTAGTAGTGCGTGAGTTGTAAGTCGTGGGCAGGAGCGAGCAGGGCTGAATAGAAAAGAAGTTTTCCACTCTAAGTTGTGCGTTGGCGATCGGCATTTTGTGTTGCTTTAGTTTTAGGGTTTTGTTTCATAGCCAGCGTTCCGCCTTTTTCCGTTGTTCTCCTAATCAGCGTTTTCGCTGTTCGATCATAGTCGTGTACTAAGTGGTGTATCGAGCACCTGTGAGGGCTCTGAATTAGTCCGAGCGGGGCCCGGGCCGGGCCGCGAGGGTTAGGGTTGTGGAAGAGTGCTAGGGTAGGGATCTTGGCGTGCCTACGGTATTTAGTTTGACTATGCTAGTTTTCTTTCATCGGCAGTGGCGGGAAACCCGGTTGATTAACTGGATGGAAAGGTCAGTGTGTGAACGGTTTGGCTGAGTATGAATGGTGGGGATTAGCCGAGCGGTGGGAGGGGGGGGGTTCATTTGTAACTTGGGATGGAGTACAAGTACGCGTAGGATCTGTGTGGTGTTGGGTGGGTGTCAAGTGGGGCACATTTTCCAAAACTGCGGACAGGGGAAAGAGAGTTCTGTTGTCATTGTGCTGAATGATAAAGTACTAGGACAAAGCTATTCGTCCGATCGGCGGCAACCGGGCAACCCCGCAAAAAACCCCACCTCAAACATCAACCACCTCTCAACAACCATCCCTCCAGAAAAGACTCACAATCTCACCGAGTTTGAGAAAGGGCAAATTGTTGCCTTGAAAGAAAAATCTCTCTCTTTTCCTGAAATTGGAAAGATCTTAAGTTGTCCCAAGAGTACTGTTCTAAGTTTCTACAACCAGTTCCAAAAGAGGGGTGATGTGAAAAACCTCCCCATGCCTGAAAGACACAAAATTATCGATACCAGAACCCATCGCCGCCTAGAGAGAGAGTCTAAGAAGGCACGCCGCCTCCCCTTATCCGAATTGCGCAATGAGGTTGCACCACATGCCTCAGTCAAGCCCAGCAAGCGAGCTTTAGCATCAGTCAACATCAAGAAGTGGAGAGCCTGGAAAAGAGCATTTCTGAACCATGAGCATGCTGTCCAGAGGCTAGCTTGGGCCAAGAAGAATAAGGATTGGACAGAGGAGGACTTTGAGGGGGTCATCTTTAGTGATGA
>Ga0307507_10009725_pt1 | contig 12699 bp, 10 predicted proteins | sample 7_EM_MG_FD_207223 | JGI IMG/M metagenome (GOLD analysis project Ga0307507, IMG submission 207223) | Populus trichocarpa ectomycorrhiza microbial communities from riparian zone in the Pacific Northwest, United States - 7_EM | ecosystem: Host-associated > Plants > Roots > Unclassified | place... | reverse complement strand
AAGGTTGTAAAAACGCCTGTGATTTGCTAGACAAGGGAAAGAAGAGAAAGATCTTATCGCACGATATAGAGAAAGAAATAGATAAACAAGTAGTTTTAATCCTAATTTTGAATGGATTTAGACTTTAGTCAGGAGACTACTAGACTGCAGATGGTCGGCGCAGGCCGGACCGATTTTCTTTTTAAATTTAAAAAAATAATGGTAAAGCGTTGTTAATATATTTTAAAGTATATAAAAAAATTTAAATAAAAACAAATATAAAACTTAATTCTTAACAATTAAATGTTGAAAATTGAAAAATAATATATATATAAAAAAAATTTAAAAAATCAAAAGAAAAAAAAAATGAGTTTATAGAGTAAGGATTAATTATGATACAAAAATAAAATGAATTACAATAATGTAGAAGGCCGAGTCAATCCAAGTTAACAAGTCAAATTCACGACCCAGGTTATAAGGTCGGGTTATCCTCATTGAAAAAAAATAAAAAAAACTCAATCTTTAATAAACTTAACATTCAAGAATGAAGTTGGAAAAAAAATCGGTGTAAAAAAAGGACCAATTTCAACTCGAGCTTGCATTTAATATCATGACCCGGGTCATGAAACTGAGATCACTGCACTGAAAAAATCACGAAATCCAATAATCAATTAATCCAAAGATGAAGTATAAAATCAAAAAAAGAAAATCAATTTAAAAAAGGATCCAAAGCAAAAATAAATTAAAAACATTAAGACCAAATCTAACATAACAATAAAATGATGGAGGATGAAATTAAAAAACAAATTCAATTAAGAAAATGATATAAAAAATGAAAAAAATAATAATCAAAAGAATAAGAATCATATTTGATATAAAAATATAAACAATAATTCAAAATAAATAAAAATCAATCAAAAGAATGAGAACTACAATTAAAAAAAAAAAAAATAAGAGGACATCTTAAATTTTAGCTGGAACAACATGAATCCCAGTGAGATGAGAGAGAAAATAAAAAGAGGAGAAAAAAAATTGCAACACTGCAAATCTAACCACATGGGCAACCCCAATAGCTTCGTGCCATTGAGTACTTTGGAAGACACGACAATTGAGTGTTTTTATCCGTTGTACAACATCGCACGCGCCACTCGAATGACACAAACAACATCCACTCACCATGTTTTTTTTTATTTCTTAATAGACTGATTAACCCTTTATTCAAATTGATTATAATAAAAAAAAAAGCACGATGAAAATACCCCTTCATAACATTTTTTTTTTCGTTTTTAAAGGGAATGAAATCATTTTACCGTGCAAAAAAAAAGTAAAATGACCAAAAAGTCCCTGGACCTTAGCTTTAAAAAAATTACTTTTAAGAATATTTAAATTATTTAATTGTACATAAAAATATTATAATATCTATTTAGCCTCAATTAATAAAATAATAATAAATATATCTTATAAAAAAAACCGTGGTCCACAGTCTTCTTGTGGAAAGTGAACATTCATAGAAACCGGTCCCCAAAAATCGTATGAAATTGAAATATTGATAATAACGTTAGTGAAGTTTTTAAGTCATTTATCATCATGAATTGGATTAATTAAAAATTACAAAATGGGGTGAGAGAGGCTCGAACTCTCGACCTCAGGATAACTCAGAAGCTATGAGACCTACGCGCTAGCCAACTGCGCCACCACCCCATGATGTCTGCGGTTTAAGAGAAAGCATTATTATTAAACAAATTTAAGAAAATATAAAACCTTCAACTGGTTACAGGAGTCTCAAAGCCTCTGCTGCATGACACCACATGCTCCTTCGTTAGCCCTTGGATTCACCGTATGCTAAATCAAATCAAAACTTCAACTGGTTCTCATAAACAAGGGTTTATTTGTGCATTTAATCAACATTCAAACAGCCTACTCTACTTATTAGGCCTTTTCAGGTTGCCCCAGAATGGTTTTCACCAAGCTGGGGCAGTTTTGCATGAAGAAGAGCACTTGAAATGAGATTCGATTCACAACTATTCCTATGTATAAGGTTCAATATTGGAACTTTTTCAGATGTTTTCTCAACTTTATCGGTGTCAACAAATAATTCGAAATGCCTTGAATTTTTCAGAACAAGTCCGAGTCATAGCCATGGTTCAAATCACTTCTTCTTACATTATTTTGGAAACCCTTAATTGGAACAAAGTTTTTATTCAATTGCCTTATAGAGCAAAAGTTGATTCAATTGCAAAGTTTAAACAGCAACACTAAAGACATACAGTTCTTCGTCAATTCAGAATTACTGTCAGCCACCTTGCTTACTTGCCACTTACAATGGATAATAATGGATCCACCTTTCAAACATGTTATAACACCATCTAGGCGTGTACTGAGTAGGAGAGTGACCGGCCCCCTGTATGTGCAAAAATCAATTATGTCATTAGCTTCTACTTTGCTCCTTCCCAGTAATGGCACAAGAATAATGCAGAGAGCAGAAGGTTCTGTTACCTTTAGAGTCGCGAATGTCAGACGAAATCCATAATCTGTGTACTTGACTGTATACCTACATGATATATTTTGTGCTAAATTATGGCTAGAATGAACTTTTTCGAACACCAATTTTCATTTTGAAACAAAAGATATAAACCAAAGAGGAATTGAAGTACCCTGCAACTTGGCCTTCGACGAACCATGGTCGCCAATCTCTGTCTACTGTTATATTAAGAGAATTTATCCATTTTTCAGTAGATATATATGGAACAACCATGTCATGATCACCACTGCAGAATGAGAAAAATATATGAATTGAATAGCAAGAACATTCTAAACTTGGGGTTAAGAAGTTTCTGACGGAAATAATATCACAAGTACGAATTGAGATGAAACCTGTAAATCAGAATTTGTAAGCCTTTTCTTGTCAGGTTTTGATAATAATCAACAGCGGTGAAAACATTATATGTGTATAAGACATCCTGCAAGAAAGAATTGCATGTGTACCATGTTGTGACTGTTCCCTGCATAAAGCATAAGATATTTCTATAAGCTTCGGGTTTTGAAGAATCTTCTATGGTGTTGCCCTAAAATGTAAATGATGAATACCCTTCTAACATGAAGAGCATCTCTAACTCTTTCATCATTGGCCCATACATCAACAAGTACGTACTCAAAATTCTGCAGAGTATTAAAGAAAACAAAGTTGGTTAATAACTTGGTAACGGATATGAAATCCTTAAACAAAGCAAAAGGAAGCACGGAAAGGACGAGACCTGGCACCAATAGTCTTGAATTTTAGAAGATAGAGCAGGGAAACGCTGAGAATTTGCCTTGAGAAATCTTCTACTTCGTTCCTCGTTGTTCGAATTTGGGGATAATCGGGCACATTTGGGATATAAAATGTTTTCTTTGTTAATTTGTGTAATGCACTGCAAATCCAAGAATCTTAAATGTGTTAACTGAAGAAATCTGAAATCAACAAGAAATTCTCAGAAGGAATCATGCAAGTATTTGGCATATGCATTTGTTTGCATGTATAATTTGAAATTTCAAAAACCTGGTTGATTTTTTCTAGATCCTCTAAACATGGTGCATTAGAGGGATCTACATCAACGTAATTCCCCTTGCAACTTTTTTTGGATGACTGCAAAAGCAAGCGGAAATGTAAGAAATTCTTACATAGAACATGCATGCCCTTAATGGCCAAGAACAAAAGACAACCATTATTAGAGAGCAGAATTCAGAAATGATAAAGTCGAACACAACCTCCAAATTTGAAAGCACTTGTTAATTGAACAACAAAGCTTTCTTTCACTTCTGATTTTGCAAACTCGTTTGTTTTAGTAGTGAGAGAAAAATGGAATCACCTCATAAAGACTCCGTGATATTAGTGCCAGACGATAGGCAAGAGGTACTCTAGAGTTATGCTCTAGGGCAGTATCAGTATGCGGTGATCCACTCACGAATCCCTGCGATTATTTCCAAGAACATTTACTCAACGTTATAAACTATAGCTACTATGACCTTACCATAATTAAGAAAAAGGAAAGCAAAAGATCCATGAATAAAGAATTCAGAAAGCTATATATTACTTTTAGATTTATATGTGGCTGTAGTCCAGCTTCATTACCTGCAAGCTCATGAATTATAGCTCTTTCATTAGCTCAACATTGTTCAGGGGATCGATCAATTATAGTTCACTAATTTCTTTCAAATATGTCACTGCCTTCTTGCAGTAACAGAAATATTGGGCACAGAGTATTAGAAAAGAAATTACCATCGAATATTTCCTTCGCGACAATTGGCGTGATTATACCAGCATACGTATCACTCGCGACGAAGAATGGAATTTTGGTGAATTCAGGATGATCAATCAACCACTGCTTTAGGATTTGAAAAACACTCATTGCCATTGTTTTTTTTTTGTTTGGCTTGAAGAACTTCTTCAGGTACATTAATGAAAAAAAAAAAAAATCATTATACCCACTGTTTCACTCACCGTTCTCAAAAATTGGTGCACTAGTTTTGCTGATCCTGTGTCTGTCATATGGTAACCTTCTGATCTTGTTGCGTAGGAGTAACCGGTGCCGACAGGATAATCTATAAATATTATGCTAGCTGTCTGCAAAAAAAACATTAATCGGCACCATTCAATCATAACATGAAAAACTCTTAGCATCAATTCATCAAATTGAATGGTCTTTCAGTAGAACTAATGCAGAGAATCTTGCACCTTTGTCCATGAATAAGGGTTATACAACAGCTCTGGCAAGCCCCCAAGATAATCAGTTGTATTAAAAATTAGTGGACCTATGCGGAAACATAACAAATTAGATTAAGAAGAACTACGAACACAATGATTTGGTAAACCTATGTCTTATGTTTCATAGCAGGGTCATTAACCAAGACATGACTAAGTAGTTCTTTTGTTTGGAAAGACAATGAAAAGGATAAAGCATCGACTAGCTATCATTTGGATACATTCCTGTGCTTTCATGTGTGATGGAAAGAGAGGAAAGACTTTACCAACTTGGAAGAAAAATCCGGTCAATGCCGAGCAGCCAGGGCCTCCAACCAAATAGACTAAAAGAGGGTCTTCTAGAGGCTTCCCTTGCGATTCAACGAATAAATAGAACAGTTCGGATTCATTCACACTTACATATCTGAACAAACAAACCTCAACCATCAACCAACCACAATAGGTAACTAGAATAGAGTCTCAATGCTGCTATATCACTGCGAATAATAGCTCACCCAGTTTCAAGTTTGAATGGCAGAACACCTTCGAATCCTGGCAGAGTCTCGACGATTGAGCCTGGCAGTCCATGAACAAATAGGAAAAACAAGAACTGCAAACTAAAACAAATTACTATGGATTTCCTGTAAATGAATGGCATGGTTGCCAGAACACAGTATACAAGCAGAGTAACAGTCTCTGTGTATTCCCCTTATATTTTAAGCTTTAATGATTTGTGGCTTTGACTGACCACTGATATAGCGAACCAAAGTTTGAACTCTTGTCAAAACTGGACCGTACTCTTGACTCCAACCTCCGGTCTTGCTTGAAAATATAGTTGCAGCTGCTTGGTGTATCCGAAAGTCAGCTTTTTTGTATGTTTCCTTTCCAAGGATGAAGTAACTATTATATTTAAAATAAACTAGATTTTTGGTTTTTCTGAAGAATAAAGAAACTGGTTTACTGGTTGAGAATCGTTCAACCAGTTAAATCGGTAGAATTACTTATCTTGATTAGATTAGATTTTTTTTTTGTTTAGTTTAATTTCTTATTTGGTCCTATAAAGCTTGTAATAAAAAACATAAACATCAATGTAGAAGAGAGAAAGTTGTACAAAAGAGAAAAACACTTAATAAAACATACCTTCCTCTCAAATTCTCTCTTGTTCTTTAGCTTTGCAATTAAGCATCACTATCCATAATTAGCTACTATACTAATTTTCTTTCAACAAGTGGTATTAGAGTTTATTCTAATTGTTTGACATAATCAATCTAAACTTCCCACTTTAATATCCTCGTTTTACAAAGGATTACTATGAAATTTGATGTATCCATGTAAAAGTTTAGCTAGGTTCTCAAGATGTGTGGGAAATGGTTGGAAAAAGCTTTGAAGAGCTTGCAGAAGGAGTGATGCTGACTTCAGCCCAAAGGGAGATTGTGCAAAAGCCACAAATAAATGATTAACAAGCACTCACAATTATTCACCAATGTCTAGATGATACCACTGTTGATATAGTGGCTAACGCAACCACCACCAAGTAAGCAAGAAAGGTTTTGCAACAATCAGATCAAGGAGCTGATAATGTAAAAAAGGTACGCCTATAAAAATTGCGAGGTGACTTTGAAAAGTTACATATGCTTGAATCAGAGAGTATTTCAGATTACTTTACTAGAGTATTGGCTATATACAATCAGATTAAAAGATATGGGGAGAAGATTGAAGAAACATGTGTGGTAGAAATGATCATATGCTTGTTGCAAAAGAAATTCTACTATGTATTTTTTTTTTTTAACAATTTAAGGTCTCATGAAAAAACTATAAACTCATGAAAAAAGAGTCAACAAAATTCAAGAAGACATAGATGTATAGGCACTCTTCTCAAAATTCTCTAAAAAAAAAAAACAAGATGACTCTGAATATACCTAATGAGGCAGAGGGCGTTGACAAGGTAGATGAAGAAGAGGAAAAGACATATTTGGAAGAGGAGGTTGAGGCAGCTTTAATAGGTCAATCGGTCAATGATTGAAACTAACAGGTCAACTGATTCCACAGACAACAACAATAGGAGATCCAGGTTTGAAAAAACAAAAATTAAATGTTATAATTGTCAAAGAATAGGTCATTATGCCTAAGATTTCTGGAATCTAACCATAAGAGTTAAAAAGAATGTCAATCTAGTAGTAGAAGAAGAGCAGGAAGCCACCTTATTACGAGTCTATGATGAACAAATGAAAACCAAAGAAAACGTATGGTATCTTGGTAATGAAGCCAATAATCACATATGTGGAGACGATAAGTTCATCGAGCTTGATGAATTAATTAAAGGTAATGTCATATTTGTAGATCATTCAAAGGTTTTCATTAAAGGGAAAGGTACGATTCTGATTCAAATTAAAAATGGTAGTCATCAATTTATTGGTGATGTTTATTATGTCCCAACTATAAAATGTAATATATTAAGTTTGGGACAATTATTGGAGAAGGGTTATGAAATCAAGATAAAAGATCATACTTTAACATTACGTGATACTCATGGAACTATAATTGCAAGGGTAACTATTACAAAGAACGAGATTTTTTTGCTAAACATAGAGACAAATGTGTCTACATGCCTAAAGGCATGTGTAAAAGATGAGACTTGGTTTTGGCATATGAGACTTGGGTATGTAAACTTTTATAGTTTGAAAATGATAACGCAAAAGAAGATGTTAAAAGGTCTACCATCCATCAAACATCCAAATCAATTATGTAAAGGATGGTTAGTGGGCAAAAAGTTCCACAAGAGCTTTCCAAATAAGTCTACAACTGGAGCAAGTTAACCCCTACAAGAGATACACAAGGATGTATATGGTCTTATTCAACCATGCTCGTTTCGTAAACAAATATGTTTTCTACTTTTTATTGATGATTATAGTAGAAAAATATGGTTATACTTCTTAAAAGAAAAGTATAATGTATTTAATTGTTAACAAGTTTAAGGTATTAGTTGAAAAATAAAGTAATTATTTTATAAAATCATTTAGGACAGATAGGGGGGATGAATTTTGTTCTAATGTGTTTTGTGAAGATCAAGGTGTAAAAAAACTCTTAACAGTACCAAGATCCCTATAACAAAATGGAGTGGTGGATATAAAGAATAAAAACATCCTTAACATAGCGAGAAACATGCTCAAAACCAAGAAGATGTCAAAGGAGTTTTGGGCTGAAGCAGTAGATTGTGTTGTTTACTTGTTAAATAGACATCCTATGAAAGGCTTGAATGACATGACTCCACAAGAGGCATGGAATGGAAGAAAGCCAAGTGATACTCATTTGAGGGTGTTTGGGACCATTGACTATGTGTATGTAAATGATCAAATAAAAGCCAAATAATGATATTTGTGGGTTATGAACAAAAGTCCAAAGAATACAAGCTTTACAACCCTAATGAAGGAAATATGGTGATTAGTAGGGATGCTAAATTTAGTGAAGAAGGAGAATGAGATTGGAAGGTAGATAATAGTGAGAAGTATGACTTTCTACGAGTCCTTTTGTTTGCGTGGTTGCTTCTGCATTTGAAGCAACCACAACAAAACAAACGTTTGGTAATGCTCCAAAACGCATTTTATTTCTGGTGGGGCCCACTAAGTTTGCGTTTAAAATGCAGTTAAATTCAAAGCAGCTCTCAACTGCTTTTTTCTTCCTCTTCACTGTTCATAAGTGAACAATGCTTTTTTTTTTGTTTTTTTGAAAAACCAAACTAGTGCAGTGAATTTATTAATTCACTCGCACGCACTGTTCACGTGAACAATAATTTTTTTTTTTAAAAAAAACTAGTTTAGAGTGAATTAAATTTACTCGCATTGTAATCTCAATTTTATTTCTGATAATATTTTACCTAATTTTATTACACGCTCAAAAAATCATGAAAACTGTAGTTCTTGTCGAATGAATTTTGTATGTAATGGAATTGTAGAAAGTTTAATGGAACAATAAAAAATAAAAAATATTATTTATTTCATAATGTAATAGTAGTAGTTAAATATACAATATTTAAATTTAAAACCATTAATATTAATATATATATATATTATAGTTATTTTATAACGTCAATTTAAAAAGCATTATTAACCAAACACATTAAACTATTTTTTGTTCAACCTCAATTTTAACCACAGTTTTAACCAAACATATATAAATATCAAACCAACCTCAACTAAAAGTACTTTTTATAAAACAACTTTTTTTAAACCACAACCACAAAAGCTACCGCAATACCAAACACACTAACTTGATGAAAAGAAGGAGATATAAAGATCATCAAGAGCTAGTTACACCTCCACAATCACCAATAAACTCAATTTCATCATTATCATTTTTTTCTAGTAGAAGTTCAAGTAATGACAGCCCACCAAGACAGATGAGGAACGTTGATGACTTGTATGAGATAACTAATCCAATTGATGATTGATCCAACACTATATTATCATCTTGCCATATGTGACCCTATAGTGTTTCAAGAAGCAATAAAGGATGAAAAATAGAGAATTGCTATGGATGAGGAGATTGCATCAATTGAGAAGAATGACATATGGAAATTGGTTTTTAAACCAAAAAGAAAAAAGTTAATAGGTGTCAAGTGGATCTATAAAAAAAAGAAAAATACCAAAGGAGAAGTGGAGAGGTACAAGGCGAGATTGGTGGCAAAATGTTATAAAGGAATTGCAAAACATGTATTTTTTTCTAACCATTTAAGGTCTTATAAGAAAACTATAAACTCATGAAGAAAGAATCAATAAAATTTAAAAAGACGTAGGTGCACAAACACTCTTCTCAAAATTCTCTACAAAAGAAAAACAAGATGGCTCTAGATATACCCAATGAGGTAGAGAACGTGGACACGGTAGATGAAGAGGAGGAAGAGGTATATTTGAAAAAGGAGGTCGAGACAGCTTTAATAGGTCAATTGGTCAACCAATTGAAACTAACCGGTCAACTGATTCCACAGACAACAACAATCTGAGACCCAGGTTTGACAAAACAAAAATTAAATGTTATAATTATCAAAGAATAGGTCATTATGCTAGAGATTTCTGGAATCCAACCAAAAGAGTTAAAAAGAATGTCAATCTAGTAGTATAAAAGAAGCAAGAAGCCACCTTATTACGAGTCTATGATGAACGAATGAAAACCAAAGAAAACATATGGTATCTTGGCAATGAAGCCAACAATCACATGTGTGGAGATAAAGACAAGTTCATGGAGCTTGATGAATTAATTAAAGGTAATGTCACATTTGTAGATCATTTAAAGGTTTTCCGTAAAAGGAAATATACGATTTTGATTCAAATTAAAAATAGTAGTCATCAATTTATTGGTGATGTTTATTATATCCCAACTATAAAAAGTAATATATTGAGTTTGTGACAATTATTGGATAAGGGTTATGAAATCAAGATGAAAGATCATACTTTAACATTACTTGATACTTATGGAACTATGATTACAAGGGTAACCATTACGAAGAACGAGAGTAATATATTTAGACAAATGTGCCTAAATGCCTAAAAACATGTGTGAAAGATGAGACTTGACTTTGGCATATGAGACTTGGCTTTGACATACGAGACTTGGACATGTAAACTTTGATAGCTTGAAAATGATGACGTAAAAGAAGATATTGAAAGGTCTACCATCCATCAAATATCCAAATCAATTATGTAAAGGATGGTTAATGGGCAAAAAGTTCCATAAAAGCTTTCCAAATGAGTCTACAACTAGAGCAAGTGAACCTCTACAAGAAACACACACAAATATGTATGATCCTATTCAACCATGCTCATTTGGTAAAAATTTGTATTTTCTACTTTTTATTGATGATTATAGTAAAAAAACATGGTTATACTTCTTAAAAGAAAAGTCTAATGTATTTAATTGTTTTAAGAAATTTAAGACATTAGTTGAAAAATAAAGTAATTATTTTATAAAATCACTTTTTCTTTTAAAATTAAAATAAAATAGAAAAGGACTAACAACTTGGCAAGAGCAAGTTAAGAAGGGTTACAAACATATGAAAGAACTAAATTGGTATTTTTGACAGAATTCGAAGTCTAATTTTATCTTATTGTACCCAATATCGAAAGATAAGGTAGCTTCAAGGTCAAATTAAATAATTATTGGATGAATTTACATAAAATTAAGTCTGGGGACTTGATTAGACTATTAATAGGCCAATATGATTTAATCATGGGCCCAATTAAAAGTTTAATTAAGTTTAAGAATTAATTTGGGTCAAATTAAAAGATTTAATTAAGTGTAAGGATTTAATTGGACTTTTAATGGGTCAAATTAATTTTATTAGAGACTTTATTGGTGAGTAAATAAGTTTGGAAGCTTAATTTGGGTTTAATTAAGAAGATTGGATTTTTAGATGACTAAATTTAATTTCTACAGAGTCAATTGGGTGAAAACATGGACAAAATTGCAAGAAAAATAAAGTTTTGGGTCAATTAAGGGCAAAATCAAAGAATTTCAAAATCAAGGATCAAGTTGAAAGAGGCACGCACATTCAGGGGCTTAAATTGACTGAAAGCGGGGTAAATTGAAGAATTTGAAAATTTAAAGGATAATTAAGGATGAAATTGAAGATATTCAAGAACAAGGATCATTTTGCGAAAGGCACTGATTGTTGAGGGTCAAAATTGACGTGACCATGGACTTAATCGAAAGAAAATCGAGAAAAATCAATCCAAATTGACCGAATTCAACAAAATTAGAAGAACAAGACCATTTCAAAGAAAGAACAAAACAGTGCTGTTTTGGCACCATTGTTCACCTTTTTCTTTATTTTTTATGTGAAAAGGCTGGCTATGACCCTACTTTGAAGAGCTATTTAATGCCTGCTTTCTCTATTAAATGAGACAAAAAAACACACCTTCTTAGCATTATCCTTTGTGTCCAACCCAATAATAGCTTGTTTGTCATCCCTGAAACCGCTGTCATACTGGTACAAAAAGCATGTATTTTTAGCTTTTGAAGGTATGATTTGTGCTTTAAAAAGATTGTACATTTTAAAAAAATCCACCACACCTCCAAAGCAAATACCCTCAAAGTCATGGACCAACCGACCCTTTAACAACTTGGTATGGAGGTACAATTTGTTGGCATTTTAACAATGACTAGGATTAAGGGTTCAATGGCCGAGATTTGGCTTCAAATGGGAGCCACTACACCTCCCTCATCTCCCATAAAAATTAAAAAGAAAAAAAAAAGGGGGAGAAAAATAATGAAGAAAACCCCGCTTCCAATTTTGTTTCGCTAAAAAACCAAAGAACACCAGCAACAACAAACATTATTCCAGCAGTTGCACCCCACCGTGACCTCCATTGTAAATCCTCCTTCCACCATCGACAGTAGCTTCATCTTCGTCTCAGCCACACCAGACGTCTTCTCTTCCCACGATAGCTTTTTAACAAACTTCAACTCCTCTTCTCCTCCTCACTGTGAGCTGAACTCCAAACCAAAAACACCACAAACAGAAGCCCCTCCTCCCAACAGAGAACTCCTCCTCCAGCACGATGACCTCTTCTCTCAGCCCTGCCACGATGCACCAATTCATAGCAATTTATATTTTTAGCAGGGACCTTCTCTCGTCACAGCAGCATCACGCCACCATGAATGACAACACCACTTGACAGCTCCACCAATTTTAATCTCCTCTAGCTGCAACTAGGGGTGAGCAAAAAATCAAAAAACCAGAAAAAAATAACTGAAAAAACCGATTCGTGCAAAAAAATCGATTAAACCGATTAGAATTTTTAAAAAACCAACCGGTTGGGTTCAGTTTCGGTTTTATAAGCCTGAAACCGAAAAAATCGAACCGAACTGAACCCAAACCGAAAAAACCGAGCAAAAAACCGAGCCAAACTGGAAAAACCAAGCCAAACCGAAAAAAATGATTTTTGTTTTAAAATAACCAAACCAAACCAAACCGAAACCGGTCGGTTTGAACTGGTTTCAGTTTT
>Ga0307507_10009723_pt1 | contig 12701 bp, 9 predicted proteins | sample 7_EM_MG_FD_207223 | JGI IMG/M metagenome (GOLD analysis project Ga0307507, IMG submission 207223) | Populus trichocarpa ectomycorrhiza microbial communities from riparian zone in the Pacific Northwest, United States - 7_EM | ecosystem: Host-associated > Plants > Roots > Unclassified | place... | reverse complement strand
GTCGGTATATACCGACCGTATCGCCGACGGATGGTATCTGTCGGTATATAGGAGATGGAATTATATCCGTCGGTAAAAATTTTCGATGGAATTTTTCTGTCGGTAATTCCGTTCGTTTTCACTGATTTTCTGGTAGTGATCACATGCAAGTATTGAGGAAATTGTTTGAGAGGTTATAAAAATACCAATTTAAGATTAAATACTGTAAAATGCTCGTTCAGGGTAAGAACTAGAAGCTATTGGGTTTTGTAGTAAGCAATTGAGGAATAAAAGTTGACCCGGATAAAGCAAAGGCTATTTAGGATATGCTGGTGTCTAAAATAGAGAAAGAAGTAAGAAGTTTCCTTAGGCATTTAAACTACATAGCTCGATTCATATCTCAATTAACGGTAACATGCTAGCCAATTTTTTATTTGTTTAGAAGAAAAAATCTTGGTGTATGGAACAATGATTGTCACGAAGCCTTTGATAAAATAATAAGGTATTTGCAAAACTCGACATTGATAATGCCTTATACACCATGAAGACCCTTGATCCTATATTTAACAGTGACAAAAACAACCATGGGATGCATGTTGGGTCAGCATGATAAGTTAAGGAAGAAAGAACAAGTTACTACTTAAGTAAAAAGTTCAATGATTGTGAATCCTAATATACAATAATCAAAAGGCTATGTTGTGCTTAGTGTGGAACGCGAAAAGGCTTAGGCAGTATACGCTATACTACTCAACTTAGTTGATCTCAAAATTGAATCCTCTCAAGTACATTTGTGAAAAACCTTGTCGAGTAGGATAACGAGGTGGAAAGTGTTGTTGGCAGAATATGACATTGTTTTTATCATAATGAAGGCTATAAAAAAGAGTGTGATTGTCAACCATCTTGCAGATCATGTTGTGGAAGATTACAAGCCATTGAATTTTGACCTTCCTGATGAGGATATGCTAATAGTTGAAGATAACAGTGAGATGAATGACTAGTGGACCTTGTACTTTGATGGGGCAGTGAATGTATCAGGCAATAGGGTTGGAGTAGTGATAATTTCCCCAAAAAAGAAATAATGTCTTGTTTCAATAAGGTTGCAGTTTAAATTGACAAATAAAACGGCCGAGTATGAAGCCTACATCATTTGTCTGGAAGTTGCTTTAAAACTTAAATTTGGGAAGCTTGAGGTCTATGGGGATTCCCTACTAATCATCTATCAGGTAAAAGGGAAGTGACAAACCAAGAATGAGAAGTTGAAGCCATATCAGAATTATCTCTTGAAATTAGCTAGCAAATCCAAAGAAATAAAATTCACTCATATGAGCAGAGATAAGAATTAGTTTACTGATGTCTTAGCAACCTAGCTTCGATGAGACAAATAGTTACAGGAGATAGGATCCAACTAATAAACATCAAAGTTAGAAATATCCAAGCTCATTGCTGCACAATTAAGGAATCACTAGATTAGAAAATCATGGTATAGTGACATTAAGAGGTTTATCCAACACTGGAAATACCCTTAGGAGTTTCCAAGATAGATGAAAAGACTATGAAGAGAATGGTTATAAAGTTTTACTTGGATGGTGAAATCCTATATAAGAGGTCATTTGACAAGACTCTACTCAGGTGTCTGAATGAAAATAAGGTTGAGCAAACATTAAAAGAAATCCACGAGGAAATTTATGCCACTCATGCCAACAGACATACAACGGCAAGGCAAATGCAAAGATTTGGATACTTCTAGTTGACCATGAAAATGGACTGTGTAAACTATTTTAGAAAATGCCACAAGTGTCAAATATATGGTGATAAGATAAATTCACTTCTAGCATTGCTATTCAATATGACCTCGCCTTAACATTTTGATATATGGGGGTTGAATGTCATAGGACCAATCAATCTGAAGGCTAACAACGAGTATAGGTTTAATTTGGTTGTCATCGACTTCTTCACTAAATGGGTAGAGGCCAACTCTTATGTATATATAACACAAAAAATAATTAAGAGGTTCATTGAGAAATATTTGATCTGTTGCTATGGCTTACTAGTAAGATTGATAACCGAGAACCCTTATAATTTTAATGGAGAGCTGATTGTTGAACTCTTCTATAAATAGAGGATTAAACACCTCAATTCTTCTTTTTACAAACCAAAAATGAATGGAGCTATCATGACAGCTAACAAGAGTCTCAAAAACATCATCCAGAAGATGGTGTTCACCTACAAGGATTGGAATGAAATGCTTTTGTACGTATTTTACGCATGCCGCACCATAGTTAGAACTTTTATAAGTGCAACCCCTTATTCTTTGGTATACATGATGGAAGTAGTTATGCCTTTAAAAATAGAGATTTTATCATTAAGGGTTTTAAAAGATGCAGAACTAGATGAATCAAAATGGACAAAATTAAGATTTGAGCAGTTAAATTTTATTGATGAAAAAAGATTATTGGCCATTTGTCACCACCAGTTATACCAAAGCATAATGACTAAGGCATATAACAAGAAGGTCAGGTCAAGAGTATTTAAAGAAGGGGACTTGGTATTGAAAAAGATCTCGCTAGTATCGAGAGAAGATTAGAGTAAATGAGCACCAAACTACAAAGAACCATACATGGTGAAAAAGGTTTTTACTGAAAGAGCTTTAATTTTAAATAATATGGACCAAAATGATTTGCCTAGACCTGTAAACTCTAATATTGTAAAGAAATGCTAAGCTTGATGTACTTTTTCTATCAATCAATAAAAATTAAAGTTTAGCCAAGAATTCTTTGGTATATTTTTCTTTTCTTAAAAAACCATGCATGATTTCATGTTTTTACAAAGCTTTTCAGAAAATCAAAGTTTTAGTACAAAAGTAGAAGTCAAATTGGTGTTTGTTTTAATAAATAAATTCTGTGAATTCAAATGATACCATAGAAAGGTGACCAAACATTTAAGAACCTAAAAAACAAACCAAACACCACGAGAAACTTTAACGTTGAGTTTTAGTTAAGTGAATAATGAAAAACCATTTCACATGTTCAAATGAAGGAAAGAAAAGCTTGTTGATCCTAAACGTACGCGTTTGAAAAGGTTATATTTAATAATCCTTTCACAACACAAAAAAAATAAAAATCATTTGTGGTCCCTATTGAGCCTAGTAAGTTTTTCTTGAGAATTAACCTTGACTATGATCATACTCCACACTGGGAGCAAGTGCAAGAATTAGAAAAATAATCCAAATATACAAAATGATCCTTAGTGACTACAGGTGCCCAAAAAGCTGGGGATATGAAAGAATTCAAAGAGTTCAAAAGGTTTGAGCATACCATATAAAATAATGAATATGATGATGGTGCTCAAAACCAAATGAAAAAAAAAAGACGAGAAGAACAAGCCTGACACTAGAGGGCAAGACATACCATTTTGCAAGTCAATTCGTTTAAAAATCCATGGACCAAAAAGAGGTTTGGAAACTAGCATAGTGATCTTTAGTCTTGAAATGCCTTAAACACTTTTTGAGCCCTTTCTAATCAAAGGCAGACAATCTGGAATGGTAGGTAATGTTTTCTCATGTAAAACGAGCTTTATTATTCATACAAGTAAAATGAACGCTTTAAAGATTTGTTCTTTTCTCTGAAACCCTCAAATTAAAAGTTGAACCCTTTTAACCAACAAAACATGAAAAAAAGGTCACTTAACATTTTCACCAAAAAACAAAAGAAATTTTTTTCAATTCTAACAAAAATAGGTCCATAGGAATCGCTTGCATTCTTTTCAGAACAAATTTGCTTTAAATCGACTCAAAATGGTTTTTGTGTTTGGAAATCACTTTGAAATTCTAAAAATTTTCCCATGAAAGCAACCCCTTGTAAATAACCAAACCCTCTTCTACATGGCATCAACCTTAAAGAAAACTCAAAACAAACAAAATACTTCGGGGCATGATTAGGCTGGGGGTATTCTTGTAAACCCCAAGTATAAATTTGGCATAAAATTGGAGAATGTTTTAAATTGAGTAAAGAAAATAAAATGAATAATGTGTGAATTTTGATAAATGGGACACAAATATATGTATATATAAAAGATAAAGATATGGAAATTGATCTAAAATCATTTCTTGTAAATGTTTGATTAAGAAATGTAAATCCAGTACAACTCTAGGAGTTCTATAAAATTTCTAAAGGAAGTATATAAGGAAATTAAGCAAATAAAATAAAAAAAATTAAGGATTTGATACTTGTAGTAAGGGATGGATATGGACCTTTGAGATTTAAAAAAATGATTAGTAAACTAATTTTGAAATATAGATGTGTGAAAATGCTCGAAAAATGAAAAAGAAAAGGCTCAAAGTGTGAATTAAATTTTAATGGAAGTGATTTATGAGGAAAGAAAGGTACCCGGGTATAAATTAATGACTTTCAATATCGCTTGTTGAAAATCGATAACAAAAATATACTGGGACGAGGGAAATAATACCCGATAACTAAAATAATTACTATTTGAAGGGACATAGTGGGAATTTCCTATAAAAGGCTTGGGTGCAGCTGGCTATGAGGGGATTAAAAGGGAAGATACGAGGAAACTCTAATTTTCCTTGAAAAATCCTTGAGAAACCTAGAGAAAAACAAGGAAAAGAAGAGAGTTAGTGATACTAAAGGATTTAGGCAACAAAATCACTTTGATTTAGAGTCTTCTTGAAAGAAACATTTGGGGATAGAGTGAGAGGGAAGGGGTGGCAACAACCAACAAGGAATAAGAGGTGGGAATCCTTGATTTGTTAGCACTTGGAACCTAGATTACTCATTGGTAAGGTGTCCCAACATCCATTTAATAAGTTCTTACAATATTTGTTAAGTTTCCATTGATTTTTCATCAAATTGAGGATAAGGTTAATGATGAATTTTGGGGGGAATGAGAAATTGAATTAAATTTCTTACATGTTTATGACATGTAATAGGATTGAAATGAGTTGAAATATCAAGTAATTTTGAAAGGAAATTAGTAGTCCTTTGCTAGTGTATGGCCAACCAATGATGTAATAAGAGGAAAGGTGTTTTATTTGAATCCTTAGCTCGATGATATATGTTTATATGAATTAAAATGATAGGAATGCATGAAAGAATAACAATAAAGGTGTTAAAGAGGGTTGAGAAGAGTGTTGATTGATAAGTTAGTGAAATTAGGAGAATTATCTACAATTGTGATAAGTTACAAAATGATGATAAATTGAGGAAACTAGTTCTTAGAAGTTGTCTTTGGGAACATTATAATGTTTATAACATGGCAAGGAATTGATTTTGATTGAGGATAAGTTAAATTGGTAATGTGTGAATGTTACAAAATTTATCGACAAAACTAGACAGTTTAATCTCTTGGTCTTTTAGAGGAAATTCGAGCATTAAAATGGGGGAATTTGGACTAGGTCTCTTCATAGAAATTATAGCCATGGATGTTAGATATCCAAGGAAGTTAACCTTGATTAATTTGGAATTTTAGAACTTCAGCTATGGGCTAATAACCCAAAGGGGGTAAGGACATACCCTAGTGAATTGTTGGCCATCTTCTTGATAACGAGTAGTTTTGAGGGCTTTAAGAGTAGAACTGGGTTCTTCTCCCTTAGTGGACTTATAACCTTGTGTCTTAGCTATTCGAGGGGTCAAGCCACACCTTAAACTGAACTATATAATGTTAGTTATGGATGAAACACAAAACAATGTTCGAATGAGGAATTATGCCGATTATGATGTTGGTTTGCATTCTTGTTTAAGAACCTAAAAAAAAGGATTTGATGCAAACATGAGATGAAAATTTAAGAAAAAATAATAATAATGAATTAGATGATTAAAGAGAAATTTGTATAGATTTTAGATTTAAAAGAAATAAATGTTCATGAGTTTATTGATGTACGGTGAGCCACCGGATCCAGACAACAGCCTGAGACTACCAGTCAAGCTTTTATAACAGGTATATGCCTAACACCTATGCTTTATATTTTCTACTATTTTAAATTGTTTGGCATGTTAGTGCTTTAAACTTGGTAGTCTCTCTCTCTCTCTCTCTATATATATATATATATATATATATATATATGATGCTAATAAGAAAAATAAAAAGGGATCGGTACGAATGGTAGGTTGAGATGACATTGATTAGCTATCCGGGTTTGGATAGATAATGGTATCAATAGGGTTCTATTGATGCCGATATTTCTTAAATTGATTAGTCAATCCCGGATAATTGGATGACTAATGATGTTAGTAAAGATTTCTAACATCGACATGATTACATCCGGTTAAGGGAAAAGGATAAGTTAATTAATTATTCTGGATCGAGAATAGTTAATGATATCAATGGATCACATTGGTATCAACAATTACTTCTAGTGTGATTAGCTACTCCGGGTAAGGAGGCTAATGATGTCAATGGTTCTTAACATTGACAACTTTGATGGTAAACTAGATGTGGATAAGAATTGATTAACTATTTTGGGGTAGGAATAGTTAATGATATCAATCAGTTGTATTGATATCAACATATGAATGGAATTGATTAGTTTAACCCAGTATTGAGAGACTAATGATATTAATGAGATTCATTAGTATTGACAATTACCTTCTAGAGAATGAGAGAGAAAGTATTGATTAGTTATTTCAAAAGAATCTGATAAGCTAATAACACCGGGAGAGGAATATCTTGGTATTAAGCGAGAATTGATTTATGAAGAGATGGTGTTCGAAACCATTGAGTTGAGTTGAGATTTCCAAGATGAAATTATTCTCGGCAAATGAGTTAGGATATTAGATATATATTGGTAATAGATGGAAAATGTATGTTGTAAAAGAGGTATATGCTTAATTTTATGTATCAAAGAAATGTCATAGAAATTATTACTTGTCATTATTATTGTTTGTTACTACTTTTTTTATTTATATGTACATGCTAATTTATATTTTCAAGTCCATCAGGGTCACGTCATGAGTGATATTAGTTTAGTCACCTTTTGCTTTTGGACATGTAATTATTTTGTAAATTAAGAGACTTATCTTTTAAAACTTGAAATGTAATATTAACCCGTAAATTTGGATGTATGACTTTAATCTAATGTATGCAGTTCTAAGTACTTGTTTAACTATGCATGTTTATAGTTGAAATCAAATCCTTCACTTGATTTACATTATATGATGTTATTATGCAAGATATAGTTTATGTGATGATATTATGTAACAATTGAATTATGTATTGTTATTCTATGAACTTGAATTGTATGATGTTATTGAATAAGGTGTGTTTTGTTGATGAGGATGAGTTGGGTTGAGATCCAGGATGATTGGATCGGGTTGTGAAATGAAATTGGAAGTGTAATATGATTTTGTCTATAATTTGGGACCTCCCGGTATAGGGGATACTCTGCTGAAATTTTTGTGAAAATTTTGGTGGAACCTGTAAAAAATATTTTGAAATTTCCATTTAACTGTTGTGTGTTTTCCTGACTGTTACACAATCCAAGAAATATAATAAGGCTGGCTCCATGATTCCACTTTTAAGAAAAAAAATAATGTAAAGCGAAACTGACAATATTTAAGATAAAAGTTTTTAGGCAATGAAGTATGCCAATATCATCTGAGACTCGCCCTTCCCCAAGCTCAAGATCACAAGTCGTGACTCGGGTAAGTAAAGGCAAAAAAAACCATGGAAGCTTGCTATAGATTTAAAAAGGGAAGACCATTGAGAAAGAAAACCTATATTTCTCAAGTGAGTATACATGTATTAATTATAATGCATTACACTTTGATCTTTGTGGGGACTCTAAGGAAAGAATCCTTGATGAACTTGTATTTTACCAATAAATCTTTTTCCTTTGAGTGCGTCTTTGAGCATTCATCACCTAGATAGTGCGCTTTCTAGCTATATCTCTATTTCTTTTCAATGCGTCTTTGAGCCCTCATCACCCAGATAATGCGCTTTTTAACCCTATCTCTATTTCTTTTTAGTGCACATTTGAGCCCTTATCACCTAGATAATGCGTTTCCTAGCCCTATCTTTATTTCTTTTGAGTGTGCCTTTAAGCTCTCATATCTTAGACAATGCTCTTTCTAGCCTTATCTTTATTTCTTTTGAGTATATCTTTAAGCTCTCATCTCTCAGATAATGTTTTTTCTAACCCTATCTCTTTTCCTTTCTGAGTGCGCCTTTGAGCCCTCACTTTCTAGGTAGTGTGTTTTCTAGCCCTTTCTTTTTATGAACGCACCTTTGAGCCTTTACTTCTAACATTTTTGGAAGGATTAACCATTTCTCGATATGGTAAATCCACAACCTCTCATTTCTTTTTCTTCTTTACAAGCTTACTATCTAAAACCCCTTACAAGACTTTTCATCGTAAGCATTGTAAATAGGAGATAATTATCATAACCCATTTTTAGGTTTCCCCCTCTAAATTTACTTTTTTCCTTTTAAAATAATAAAATAATAAATAATAATAACAAGAAGATTGACAACTTGACAAAAGCAGGCTAGGGAGGGTTTCAAATGTATAGAAGAATCAAGCTGGAGTTTTGGACAAAAATTGAGAGCATAATCCCGTTGTACCTAAAACTAAAAAGATAATGCAGATTCAAGGTCAAATTAAATGATTATTGGACGAATCTGATTAAAAATTAAGTCTAGGGACTTAATTAGATTTTTAACAGGCTAATTTGATTTAATCATGGGCCAAATTAAAAGTTTAATTATGTTTAAGAATTAATTTGGGTCAAATTAAAAGATTTAATTAGGTACAAGGACTTAATTATACTTTTATTAGTTCAAATTATTTTATTAGGGACTTAATTGGTGAAAAATTAAGTTTGAAAGCCCGATTTGGGCTTAATAAAGAAATTGAAATTTTAAAGGACCAAATTTAATTTTTATGAAGTCAATTGATTGAAATCAAAGATAAAATTTCTAGAAAATCAAAGTTTAGGATGAATCAAGGGTTAAATTGAAGAAATTCACAACCAAGAACCCTTTTAATAAAGGCGCTAAAGTTTGACGACTTAATTTGATTGAAAACACGGATGGAATTGAAGCAAATTGGAAGTTAAATGGTCAATCGGAGATCAATTTGCATGAATCTAAAACCAATTATTAAAATGAGAAGGCACTGAACTTCAGGGTTGATATTTGAGTTTGGCAAGGGTAAAATCACATAAAATTAAAAGTTCGAAGTCAATTAGGGATAGAATTAAAAAAATCAAAAGACAGAGGACTAAATTGAATTGTAGTCAAATTCTTAATTAAAACCCTAAAGGTGTCAAAACGATGTCATTTTATTTAAACAAAATGGTGCATTTTGCCAAAACGACACTGTTTTGACCAACACAAAAAAAAGATGCCAGACGACTTGTTATCTAATCACTATTCATCATCTTCAACCTTTTGTACTCGAAAGGCTACTCAAGTGGCTAGTTTTCAAGGGCATTTAATGTCTCATCTCTACATCAAACAAGACACCACACTCATCGCCTGACACTGTACTACACCCTAGCATAATTATTGCCAGCTAGTCGCCTTTGTAATCGCCGCAGTGCTGCCTCAAAGAGGCTGACCCGATCAGCCTTTGTAGCTAAATTTCACAGCTTCTGGTGATGACTTTTGCCTAATGGTTGGGATCCTTTCCATTTAAATCAGGGGCCAAGATTGATTTCCAATAAAAACCAGATATCCCTCTTTCATCTCGTATAAATATGAGTGAATTTCATGCATTAGGCAAAGAGAAATGAGGGTGGAAAGTAAGCCAAAAAATTAGCCTATACACCATTATTTTCAGCCACCTAACCAGCCATTTTCTCCCTCCTCTAAAAACCACAATAAGCCACCATTAGCACCAGCAATGCCACCAAAAGCGATAACATTTCCCCCAAAGACCATAAGAAAAATAGAGAGGGAATATAAGAGAAAACAAAAGGAAAAGAGTAGAGAAAAAAACATAAAAATGAAAGAAGAACATGATTTGTAACCCTTAACTTCAACAACCTTCGCCACATACCACCATTTCTTACCAGCAATCCACACAACCCCCTTTCCATCGTGAACTCCAGCAACTTCCTTCCTTACCAACAACGACAACACCGTGAGCTATCTTTTTTAGCAGTAGTGTAAAACTTAAGTAGTGACGATGGTTTGAAGAAGAAGCTCCATTATACACTTCCTCTAGACCCGCATCATCAACACCACAAGCCTCCACCATTAACCATCACCCTTAGGCTAAGCAAGTCCTTCTCTTATTCCCTCATGTATTTTCCCCTTTTATTGTGTGTAGGACGTGAATTAATTCACGTCTTGCAGCTGATGACTTTTACCAGCAAAGGTTAAGATGGGTTGAACCCTTAGCCCAGCCCACATAGCCGGGCTGGGTCCAGCCCATCTTTAAAAAAGAAAAGAAAAAAAATTTTCCAGCCTTCAGTCAGCCTAACCTAACTGGATTAGGCTTGGGCCTTAGGCTAGGCAAGATAGAAATTTTCCTTCAACTATGGGTGTGTTTGCCTAACACACCATAATGCATTTTCCTTAGTTTTTAATCTATTTTTGTTTTAATGTATAGCCAAACAAGCCTAATAAAAATCCAAAAAAAAAATCTAAAAACTTTTAAGGACCATTTTGAAATCATTTATGGATATGTCGCGTGTTTTTCTAATAATTTTGTCTAATATTGGACCGTAAACTTACACTTTAAGATATGAACCCAGTATTAAAAATATATGATTTTTCTTCGAAGTTTTGAAAAAATAAAAAAAAATTAAAAAATATCCCTCATTTTAAAAAAAATAAAAAATCTTTTGTTTTTCATGCATATGGCCAAATCTTAAAGGTTTTTCATGCATATTTTCTAAAAAGAATAAAATCATATTTTTATCATGTTTTAAAAATGCAAAATGGATATCATAACTGGTCCATGATTATCCATTAGGGTTTGATCAAAATACCAAAAATCTCATAACAATTAGTTTGTTATTCGGAGTGTTAGGATTTAGCTCTAGACTTTAATATTTTAGGGTACAAAATTACATTGTAAAGTATATCCTTATGTATTGAAGATACAAAATAAAAAATAAATACGAGGTTAAATCTAGACCTTAGAACGATTAGGATTTAACCCAATAAGGTAAAGACTTACTTATAAAAGGAGATCTGCTTTGAACCTTAGATGAGACTAACGGATAGAAACATGACCTAGAAAAACAATCAATCTACAATGCAACTTACCTTAGGTAGGGTGTACTAAGGATGATACGTTTTCCCCTTGCACAACTTGTAACATCCCTCATTCCGGGATAAAAACAACAATCTCATGTCAACCGAAAAACAGAGTAATTAATATATATATATATATATATATATATTCATGGTTTTCGTATTAAAATCTAGCGAAATTTTGACGGAGTCTCCCCTATATCGAAAGGTCCCAAGTTATCGACATGTAACCTGTTTACACTTCTAATAACTCGCATCTCATAATTTAATCCCGACCCAATCATCCTGGGTTTCAATTCCATAAATATTCTCACACCTATCAACCACAATATTTATGATATACATTATATAACAAAACATCATTATGGATGGGTAAAAAAAATATAAATACATAGACATGAAATATGGTTATATGAAGTACAGAGTTAAGTTCATTCAATCAAATTTAAACAGTAATTATACAAATTAAGTTATACAAACATTTTCATGTTTACATAATACAAGGGTATACTCTCTAGAACCTAAATTACAAGAAGGGAACATAAGCTAGGATCTACTCCTGTCGTGCATGCGATGATCCTGAAACAAAATACATATTATTGAAAGATGAATATCACATAAATATAACAACATGAATATCTAACAATTTCAACAGGGTAACATGCATTCATATTTTGTTCACTTCTCCCTTCTGGTTTTCAATGGAATCTCTTCCTTATTCAACTATTAATAATCGTTCCCTTTTCCACTATTAACCTCCATTCCAGACTTTATAAGATCAAACATGATTATTTTTGTTTAACACATTACCGATACCAGTTTCACTGGTATCATCATCATCACTCTGTAGGAGTCGATGCATGGTGATCCCCTTACCCGGGATGGGATCCTAACATACACTAAATGTATGCTAGTCAATACATGGTGTTCTCCTTACCCGAGATCCTAACATACACTAAATGTATGTTAGTCCAAACATGGCGATCCCCTTACCCGGGATCCTAACATACACTAAATGTATGCTAGTTTACGCCTCAAATCACACTTCTCATATTTCCTTTATCAGTGATAATTTCATCACTTGGCAATTCACACAACAACCTTTCCCCTTGAATACACATACATTCAGTAATTCACATTTCACATCAGTAATTTATATTAAATCATGAAATTTAACTAGATGGTATAGGTGCGATTTACCTACCTGCAATAGAAGCTATACTCGTGCTCCCCTGCTGTTGCTGTTGCACCATGCCTGTGGTCCCTCCTGCAAATCACAGGTTCATCTCATAAATTTTCCTCACTCAAGGATATGTTTTATAATAACCATATCAACAACCAATAAGTCTTTCTTTCAGTCATTTCTTAATATTATACGTTTTTCTCATTTCACCCATTAATATTGTCATTCTTTATCCAACCACAGTTATCATTCCTTTCTTTATATTTGAATTGTTTCTGTTTAAATCCCGAACTGTCACTGTCTAGACATTGAACTGTTATTG
>Ga0307507_10009722_pt1 | contig 12703 bp, 16 predicted proteins | sample 7_EM_MG_FD_207223 | JGI IMG/M metagenome (GOLD analysis project Ga0307507, IMG submission 207223) | Populus trichocarpa ectomycorrhiza microbial communities from riparian zone in the Pacific Northwest, United States - 7_EM | ecosystem: Host-associated > Plants > Roots > Unclassified | place... | reverse complement strand
CACGCTATTGCGTCGTCATGTGAAAACCTATGAGTCAACTGATCTCGTAGTGTGAAAGATAACAAACCGATGACTAATAACTATTAGTCATGTGAGAGTCCGCCTTGCTTAGTCACCGTTTGTGACAGTAGCCTATGATACCGGACTAGGCCATATAATCGAGGGGTCTTATAGATGGAGAATCTTGTCTAGGAAGGCTCGTAGTAAAGTGTAACTAAGTTACTCGCGTTGTATAAAGATAATGAGGGAGTAATAGTTTTGACTTGTAAACTTATTATATTGATAAGATCTCTTCTCCGGTGCTTGAAGATTCTGTTTAAGCGAGGGAGGCACTTCGATATTTATATTCCGCATCTGAGTGTTCGCGGGCTACATGTCCTAACCATTCTAACTAAGTATCGACCGAACAAAGTTTCTCCAAACTCGTAAGTGCGAACACCTCTTGACCCTGACAACTATTTGACTCCATACTCACATTATGAAAACGTAGACTACCATATTATCGTGAGGGTGTGTCAGTCCCGTGAATAATAGGTCAGTCTAGAGTACACGTAGCCGACTAATGCCAACGTGATAATATCTCTTCACCGAACCGTATATGAAGCAGCCAACTCCAAAGGCGTCAGACCATTCAATGCGCGAGGGTCTGTCACCTTCTGCGCATCAGGTTTCCGAACTGACTTGTGGCCGCAATCGTTCGAATAGCAGTTTGCGCTCACTATCTTATGTTCGTACTGACTGGTTCTGAACGGGCCCAGAGGTCTCCGCTATGTGTCTTCTGGTATCGTCATACGATATTTTATTTAAGCGTTTATTCTGATTCCGTCCGTCATCTTAGAGAACTCTCGTTCCTACCCTATGGGCATTCTAAAACGGGAACACACACTTAAATCTCTCAGACATCTTTGCGCTATGATTGCCGTCATTATATGACTTGTCGCATAATTATATTTTAACTAATAACAAGTATGACGCGGCTGTGAATCGAACACGTGACCTTATAGTCGGAGGCACGTGACTATCATCTTAAGCTAGACCGAGATGTCTCTTTTTAAATGTACTTGATTGATTGGTACGCAGGGGTCTGTGCGTGAGCTTTTATGGGTCGGCATTCTTGGTATGCCTAACACTTCTATTCTTCCAATATCCTCTACTTTTATCCACATACCTGAATATTCAGAGAGAGATCTTCAGAAGATACCCTCTATGGACTAGTAAGACTGACGAAGAATCTAGGGTCCTGGTGACCATCTATTCTGTGCCCCCTATTTTTATTAAGTTAACAATCTCGGCATGAGATCTTCTAAGTTCTTTATACCTCCTGAATTTATTCATCTAGGCAGGTAGCGACTTTACCTTAACAGTTGCCTACCAGGCCAGCTATCACCAGTTTTCACCTACTGATAGCTCTTGAAATGTCCCCGCTCCAGGCCATATACCACATATGTTTTGAAAATAATATAGGGAAAATAATGTAAGAAACATTACTGTGAACATGTTTGACCCTGAAATCCTGCCAAGTAAATCCCAAACAATATGCTTGAAACTATAATGATGTGATGAAATATCATGACCAACAATTTTACATAAGAGATGCATAAAATCCTGAACACCAGATAGCAAAGCACATGTTAAATCCTAAAATAACAATAAAACACTATAAAATATATCTTAGCTGTAGTAATATAAGTGGTGTACAGGCAGAGCCAAAACACAAACTAAGTAAAAGAATAAATGGTAGTATCATGGAATATACTAAGAAATATAGCGAGAATTTCAACAGGATCATGCTCTCATCCCATCCCACCCTCTAGGATAATATCCGGAAATACGAACCCCCTATCCCGGAAGAGCTCCCGTGCAAATTTACCATTTGACACACTAAAGTACCTTTCAACATCCCCGCCCTCAGTATCTATGTACCCCCTTCAAGGGAGAAGCTGAGGTATTCATGAGCAATCACTAGGCAATTATTTTGGAATCAGTTGAATTTCATGTTACTATATTCCATTGTCCTCAAACAAGATCTCTGTCTAAAGTGTTTCTTTCCTATGTCGTTGTGCTCGATGGGGTTGTATCTTGTGGTGGTGGGGCATCGTCGGTTGGCTATTGAGAATTGGGCGGCTATTTCGTATCGGCTAGGCTTCCTTGCGCTCTCCAGGTTTGGAGGCGCATACTTGGTTGGAACTCATGATGCGTTTTGGGCTAAAGGCAGGAAACCAGTTCATTCTCTTAACGGATGAGGTCACTTATATTCTCTATATATGTTCGGCCTTTCGGCCCTTTCTTTTGGATAACAAGAAGAATACAGCGAGCTCAAGTCGTGCAAAGTCTTTACCATTTTCGCTTCGCACATTGGGGCACAATTTCCATAGAGTCGATGCTGCTATTCGATTTACAATAGTTTGCAGAGCTATTCAGCAACTGGGTTGAGGTGGGCGTTGGGGAATCGGTGTTTGATAGCCTTCATTATGGAGGCGATGGGCGTGGCGTACGTGATGTCCTTCTCCGGTGTCCAGCCAGCGCCGCTCGTGATAATGCCCCCGATACGCCCGCGCCCATCGGCGACACAGGCACCGGAGTCACCTGGGGCCGAGAAGGCGCCGGACCTGCGGTCGAAAGGGAGGATGGCCCACTCCATTGAATAGTCTGGAATATCGTCCTTGTAATAATAGTGCACAGCGGAGCGGACGTTGTTAGCACGGCCGACAGTCAACCCAGTAGCGGCACCGTTCTTAATCACCATGAGGGCTGGTTCGCCGTGCTGGTCAAGTGCAGGAGGCCTTATCATTTCTTGTTCCGGTATCGCGCCCTTGAGCCGGAGCAGACGGTCTTCTGGATAATCGAAGCTATGACGGTTTCGGATATTGGGGTGCATCATTCTATTTAACTCTCCAGGCTGGATCTTAGTCCCGAGGTCGATCACATTACCCTGGAAATTGCTAGCGTTGATTTTTGAGTTGTCGATTTCAATGACAGCGAAATCTTGGGTGTACTCCGTTTTAGTAAATGTAATGGGGGGGGAGTACACAACGTGTCCAATAATGCGATTGTCCTGCCCCGACCAGTGCGTCTCTACGTCATCATAGAAGACAGTCAGAGCTTGGAGTGCGTTTTGTGCCTCTGCCAACCCATCCTGAGCCTTTTTTCGCTCTTTTTCCGCCGCTTCGCCCGCCACATCTTTTATTTTGGCAAGGCGCCTTTCTTGGTAGGGAATCATGAGGGCCTTGTCACCTCTTTCAACCTGGATCGTGTCCAGGAGCTTTTGGAACGCTGCCTCCCCGAGGAGGGTGACCTCACGCCTGGCTTCACTGGGGGGCTTGTAATCATAGGTGTTGTTATCGCCTCTCTCCATTGGCAAGAGTACGTGACGAGCCGTTACCAGAAACAGCTTTTTGCTAGTACCGCCTTCCGCAACAAATAAGCCACCCGTACCCTCAGGATACTTTGCGCCCTTGCTAGAGATAGGGAAGCCTAGGGTCGGAGTGAGAGGGGTACGAACGTCCACTGTTGGATCGGAGGAGAATGTGGGGACAAGTAGCTTGGGACCGGCTAGTGGGGTCACGAGGGATTCACGGATCTCAACGTCGACATTCTTGATGCCGGACTGGGTAACAATGTCTTTGCACATATGGGCCACGGTAGTGCCCTTGGAAACTGAGAGCGATTCGGGAAGCACGCCTATCCACAAGATAACGGGATGAAAGGATTCTTCTGCGTAACCTATGCGAACCACATCTATACTTGTCCATGCCACCTTCTCCCTATCGAGGTATTCGACGACCTTGCAGCATAGGTTGCCCTCCCAGACGTCATTGATATCATGTTTGCCGACTATCCCGAGCACTTTGGGTTTGTTATAAGCCTCCTGGCCACTTGGCATCTCCCACGGAATAGTGCCTGACCGGGCAACCAAGCGTGGGACGGAGGGCAGGCCGGTATAGTAATAATCGGCTTCCCGGGACAGGAGGGGCTGCTGCGGGGGGGGGCTCGCTGCCCGGGGGGAATTCATTGTGGAGGCACTGGTGTGGCAGAGACTCAAGAATTCGCTCTTTGGAAAGGAGGGGGGAGTCTCGTGCTTTTTAGCAATTGTAGCAACGATGCATACAGTGAGGGAAGATTCGGCTACTAAAGAGAGAACAAAACGAGAGGGATTGAGTATGGGAAGACCGAAAAGACCGAAAAGACTTACTTGTGATATTGCAGATCAGGAGTTGATGATGGGCAAGGGGGAGTGCTTGAAATGATATGTTGGGTACGGAAGGGGCGGCAAGAACCTTACTGTAGATGAGAGCAGTGGAGAGATTAAAGGTCAAATACTGCATTATCTGGCCAGACTGGAAATTGCGCTAAGGGTCAGTGTCCTCCGCCACTAAACAATTCCGGCGTTGACGTCACATTGACCTCTTCCTCTACCTTCGCGAAGCGCAAACTACTCACGCGGCCGGATTGATATCAGAAGACCTTATTTTAAACTAGTGTATGCTAGGTGACAACTAACCACATATACTAGTAGTCTGCCCGTCCGAGTAGCATTTTCACCACTCCCTCATGTCCACCCCAAGCTGCATACGAGAGCGGTGTCCGGCCGTATTTATCTGGCTTGTCGGAGTTGACTTCTTCCCTCTCGAATAGTATTCTCACCACTCTCGTGTCCGCCCCAAGCTGCACACGAGAGCGGCTGTCATTATCTGGCTCGTCGGGATCGACCTCGTCCCGCCCGAGTAATATTTGCACCACTCCCTCATGTCCCCAACAAGCGGCTAGAGTGGTGTCTGGCCCCAATCATCTGGCTAGTCGGGATTAACCTCTTCCCGCCCGAGTAGTATTTTCACAACTCCCTCGCGCCCATTCCTAGTAGCACACGAGAGCGGTATCCCGCCACCACTATTTGGCTTGTCGGGATTGATCTCTCCCTGCCCAAGGAGTACTTCCACCACTCCCTCGTGTCCACCCCAAGCGGCAAGCGCGAGCGGTGCTTGGCCAATATCATCTGGCCTATCGGGGTCGACCTCTTCCCTCCCGAGTAATATTTTCACAACTCCCTCGTGTCCACCCCAAGCGGCAAACGAGAGCGGTGTCCAGCCGTTATTATCTGGCTTGTCGGGGTTGACCTGTCCCCTCGCGAGCAGCATTCTCGCCACTCTCTCGTGTCCCTTCCAAGCGGCGAACGAGAGCGGTGTTTGACCATAATTATCTGGCTTGTCGGGGTTGACTTTTCCCCGCCCTAGCAGCATTTTCACCGCCCTCTCGTGTCCCTTCCGAGCGGCGAACGAGAGCGGTGTTTGACCGTAATTATCTAGCTTGTGGCTGCTTGTCGGGGCTGACCTCTGCCTGCCCGAGTAGTATTTTCACCACTTCCTCATTCCCGTTATGAGCAGCCGATGCAAGTGGTGTACAGCCAGAAAATCTCCTTCGTTGATACTATGACATTCCCCCTCTATCAAACTAGCTACAACTTCAATAATTCCAAAGAAGGATACGCAGTGCAGTCCGCTAAAGGGAGACCAAGTATCAACATAACCAAAATACAAATCCTTTGCTCGCGCGAGGAGTAATTTGGTCGATATCTGGCCATAATCCCTCCTTAACAGCTCCAGCGCAAGCGGTCTCGTGCAGTCCGAGAGCTCCCCTTTTGCATGTATCCCCCAGTATACCGAACGATATTCTAAAAAGGGTGTGTTCTGTGTATCAGGAGAAGGAGCAGTAGAAGAGGCTTTGGCCAGTTGGGAGGTCAGATAGGTCAGACAGATTTCTGCCATTGCAGAGTGAGATCTACTGAATATATCGGGGTGAGCGGACAGGCACGATCTTGGCGACAAAAGAAACGAGCCCGCCCCGGTTGTCCCATACAAAATGCACAAGTTTAGCCAAGCACTGCGATGAGGCACAACAAATTTTGTTCAAAAAGTGATCAAGTGAAAGGGAATCACAGAGGATTTAACCCAGTTTTTTTTGCCCCACCAACCGCTGGCAGCAAGTGTGTGAAGCCTAGCCAGTCTAGTTGTAATGCATAAATCCCATACAAATTGGCTGTCTTGGGACTTTTTTTTGGCTCCATTCAGAACTTTGGAACCCAGAACCCCTAGAATGCTTTCTGTAACCTAGTGCTCAACTATGTGAATATTCTTGTCAAATTGTGCCATCTAGAAAATTCTTCATGCTATGGTGGTGGGCAAGTACCTTTTGAAAATGTGCATTTTGTATGGAAAAGTCGGTGGGGGCCCGTTTCTTTTGTTACCAACCTCATACTCTTGTAGAGTAAAGCGGACTAATTGCACAGTTGATGCCTCCTTATCTACAGTAATAAGCCCTTGACAGCAGCCAACCAATATCGATATCAAAGGTACGTTTCTAATGTTGAAATCTGCGGAACCTGGCTCGACTGCTAGGGCGTGGCACAGTTCATCCACTTGCAAACGGCCGCTCCGCATGACTGATCCACATCAACGCTGCCATCATGAGCCTTAGTTTGTCCCCAGCTTGCGCCTTTATCCGTTCGATCGTCGCATCATAAACATCTTCCATCCCCAATCCATTTGTCATTTTGCTTGGCTTCTCTCGTCTTCGATGGATTGTCGATTCACGTAAGATTGCATCGATATTTAAGGAGACCAGTAGAAACCTAGATTATATATTAGCGGATAGTATGGTGCGGGGCTCCCAGTGTAAATAACCCTACGTACATATCCGACATTTTATTGGGAATCTTCTCCAGAGTTTCTGCCGCCAGACTCTCATCCATCGCTTCAGGGCTTTCATCCTCATCTAATTTAACACGAAGGCATCCGATGATATCATCTTTGCTTGAGCCAACAGATACATTCAACACAGCTCTTCCCTTAAGAGGTATTCTACAGTACAGTACTGGTGCTACAAGTAACTAACTTACCACCACTACCACACCCATGGGCACCAAGAACTCCTGCTACATTTATGATACTACTAACCAGCCAGTCCAAGACGACAATTTTTACCCGGAAGCGCGCGCTCTCCCACCGGAGGAGTGCCTGGACTCACTCAGTAAGTTTGAGGAGTACGCAGATGGCAAGGGCGGGGATGTTGCAGGCTTGGTTGTGAAGGGGTTTTAACGTACACCGCAAATACTCCTTAACCTCTGCATTCCTCCACATAGCAGCCGAGATTCTAAGCACACATGTCCTCACTGCTCTCCTGATCCTACCCTTCATGCTAGCTATCTCCCACCCAAATTCTAGAGCGGAAAATCTAATACTCACAAATACTACCCTCCCCCAATATACCTCCTCCTCATCGCAAAAGAAGGCCAGCACAATTTTATGCTCCATCTGCTCCACGAACCAGGAGTTGAAAGTAGACCAGTGAGGCAGCTGCGCACCTCACAGGCCAGGACTGTCGCGGGCTAATTGTGACTTTATTAGACAGCGTAGTGACCTGTACTGTTCCAGGGTTAGGTTTAGGGGTGCATGTAGGGGGTTAGGTTAGGGGTGTGTGGGTGCGGGGGGTGGTAGCCGTGGTCGGGGTGGCAGATCGGGTGTGGTAGGGGGTGTATGTTGACATGCTAGATTTTCCCTGGAGTAGGGCGAGTGATTGGTTGTGAACTAAATTGTGAGTGATTAGAGTTGCAGATTATGTGTTGAGAGGTATCGGAGGGGTGCGGGCGGAAGCGAGAGGTATCACGAGTTAAGAGGAGTGCGGATTCAAACGAAGCGAACAACTTGTATTCTAGTTGAACAAAGAGAAGAGAGTTGAGAGAAAAGAGGAAAGGAAAGGAAACAAAAAGGAAGCAGGGAAGCGAGAGTGCTAAGAGGAAACAGGGGGTGATGCAAGTGGTCACGAGGAGTCACTCGTGACCGCAGCAACGGAGAACATCAGAGCACGGCCCTAACCACGATTTCCAACAGTATGTATTAGCTGGAGTGGGGATTGGAGAGTGGGGGGTGGGGGGTGGGGATAGAGGTTTAATAATTGGAATTATTTGCCGGGTTGAAAGGGTCTGGCTGTGAGCCTATTGATCCGTTTGGGGTTTTGCATTCAAGATCTCTGTTTTCAACACTTCAAAGTCGTGAGAGGCTCCCCAAGAAGGGCCTAAGTGGGCACATTGCTCCTAACCTTAGGAGTCTCTCGGCCACTGAAAGAGACGATCTTGGAATAATAACTACTTTCAAGCTCTTGGTCGGAAATATTTGTAGAAAGGTATCATAACTGTTTGAGAGAGTGCTTTGGTTTTCAAGTTCTCTTTAGGATTAGAGTTGGCTTTGACTTGAAAGAACCATTAGAGATTACTAAAATTTAATATATTGCACCAAAAAAAAGAGAGGGCTTATTTAGCCAGAGGCGCTAGAAATAACATGGAAGCCCGAGAAGCACTGCTTAGGATCTTTCATCGAGTGCTATGGCAAAATTAGCTACTCCCCTTATTACGAACCGTGTTCTAATACCTATAGCATGATACTAAGTTACCGGTATCCAACCAACGTGCCACCCGATGAACTGATAAGGGCAATACTCTTTGCATTTTTGTGAAGAAAAATTAAGGCAGAAACTAAACATGCCTGGAATGGGTTTCTTAAGGGGAAATAACGATAAAAAAAGGGCAAGGTCTTTTACTCGTACAGTACTACCCGCTATAAAAGCAGCGTTTTTTTTTTCTTTAAGGAATTTTTGTCTCAAATGAAATATTTTAACACCGCGCCTTTTTTTTATTATAGCTCGACTTGAAGGCCTCCTATTGGCTTTTTGCTTGCATCAGAATGGTCAATAGTGTAGCTGCTACCAATACACGGCCTGACTACCTAATATTACCCTAAAAGAAACCAAAAGTATGTCTAGACCACCCGGCGAGGCTGCTGCTTCATGCCCATACCCAACATTCCTCCCCCTTTGTTGCCCACTGGAGTCGACCAAAAAGCATGAATTAAGTATGTATAGACAACTATAAAATCCCAAACAGCAGCTAAGAAAACACATGTGAAAATCTCTAAACAATATCATGAAATATTCCTAAGAATGCTACAATATGTCCCTTGTTGTAGTAATGTAAGCGGTGTACATGTGGAACAGAAACACAAACCAAGCAGGAGAATATATATGGCACTATTCAAGTTACTACTAATATGAAGGAAACTAAAGAGATGCGCTCAGAGAGATAATGTACAGTGTACATTATCTTTCTGGTGAGAATAGCCGAGTTGACCTCAATATGGAAGTAAAGGAATATACGTATGAGACGTAATAGAAAATTCCAACACTTATTCCTTACAAGCAGGAAGATGGTCCAAGTTAGAGGGAGCCCATCACGATAGCTAAACGAGACCACAGTAGGTCCCCTGACAACCTTGATCAGAATTTTGTTTCCACCGGCTGGTTCCGTCGGGTACTACAGTAGTGAGGGCTGCCTGCTCCGGACTGCGGACAGACATCCTGCTCGGCTAGCATTTCCAACGTGACCCTAAGTTAATCCGTTAATCAGTTCCCGGGTGTGTCAATAAAAATCAGAAAACAGATTCCGCTAGCCCCATACAAATCTGTTGTGTTTTCTGGTTTTTATGAACACATCCGAAGAGAAAAGCACTTGGATTTTGTCCGAAAAGGCTATTGTATGGAGGAAGCCGCTCAGGTTTTGCCAAGACACTCAAACCGACAAAGCAATTGTTCTTGCAGGCAAGACATTCAAGACATTAGAGGCAGAGCAGACCAGATTACCGCAGCAGCCGGACGTCAAACATCTGTTATGCTCTGAGTGAGCCTGTTCTCACCCTCATCGCTCAACCTTTCTCTGCTCCTGTGCTCTTACTGAGCCTTTGAAAATTTCTCACCAAGATAGGCCATCGCTTCAAACTGAAAAAATTTGCCCTGGATATTTCCAACAAACCAAAAGAGCCTCCCCTTCCGTTAGGCTCAAAACCCTCGTCTTCATTCCAAGTTTTGACCTCACCTCACCCCCCCAAATAAACACCGCCAACACGCCATCCGAAATGGCATCACCATCATCACCCAGCCCCCCCTCTCTTTCACCCACTCCCCATCCTAACCACCTCCCCCCACCAACTGCTCCTCCCCAGAGCAAACGCGATAAACGTAGACACGCCTTGAGCGAAAAAATCACTGCTCTCACCACGTCGTTCCATAATCCTACTAACCCCCGTGTGCGGGACCTGCACTACCGAGCACAGCTTGCATCTATCCAGGCTGATATCCATCTTATCACCAAATGCGATGCTTCTGGACGAGACATGCGGCTCTTGGACGATTCGCCGGAGGGTATCCAGGTCCAGGTTAACGAAGAGCTTGAACGGATGGGTTTACCTGACCTAGTTTCTTCGGCCAATGGAGCGAGGGCTGGAACCGGTCCTGGGGCTACAGGCAAGGAGGATGCGAGTGGAGTAGGTGTTACGGGAATGGCAGGGAGGTGGTATGGGCAGTTTATTGAAGCTGTTAATGAGGGGATGGAAGAGAGAGATGCTCAACTTGCTCTACTTCACGTATTTACTCCCTCCTTCCACCTAAGAACATTCTAGTCATCTAACCGGCATAGAACAACTACAACCATAAAGTAGCATCTCTAGAATTCCAACACAAACGCTCAGTAGTCCTCGCTAGGAGCGAGCACCAATCTCTGACAAGTACAATTCAAACTCGCCTAATGTCCCGCCTAAAAACACAACTCAAAAAGCTCGCCGCAGAGAAAGAATCAACATCCTCAGCAGCCTTGTCTTCACTCTCCGCTCTTTCAACATCAGCCTACACAGACCTCACAGAAACCAACGCCCTCCTCCTCCACCCCTCTCAATTTGGCATGGTCCCATGCCTCTCCTCTCCCTCCCGCCCTACAGAAGAAGACAAAGAAACCCGTCGTAAACCCCGCCGTCGCGCAGGCGAAGTTGAAGAACTCCTCTCCTTCGGTGTAGGCATAAACTTTGACCCGCCAAGCTCAACCAGCAAGCGCAAGCGCGCCGCCCGTCGCGACCGGGAAGAAATCGAAGAAACCCACACACCGCCTATCCATGAAGCCGCGAGCCCATCCTCTAGTTCGGCGATCATGAATTTCGACCCCTCCTCCTCTCAGCAAAACATGGACCGTGAAGTCCTCCGCCGCAGGAGGGAAGAGCTCCTGAAGCAGGTCTACGCACCAGTCTACTCCTTCGACAAACTCTTCACAGAGAAGGAATTGCAAATGGCAGGGAATCAAGCCTCGCTCGCTGCTGTGCGGTTCTTTACGGAGAGACCGCAGCTGCATTATGATGATGGGACTCTGAGGAGGATAATGCGGACCCGGGTGTCGTCACTCCGCATCCAGAACTAGAAATCGACGAAGAGGTTAGCAACGGGAATTACAATACCAGATCGAATCCGCCCAGGCACGCCCGTGAGATTGAAAGTCTTGTGCTCAATGGTGTTCCTGGGTTTGGTACTACGTTTGTCAATAAAGCGGGCGTTGCGCCGCCCCCGCCCGCGCTTCGTAGTGAGGAGGTGGACGCAGATCTTGCTGCTATGAGAGGTGAAGTTGTGAGGAATGGGGACGGTGAGAGGGAGGGGAAGAAAGTGAGGAGGAATTAATAGACTTCTTTTTCTTTCCTTTTTTGTCTACTTTTTTTTCCCCTTTGTTCCTTTGAGCCTATGGGATTTTATGTTAGTATATTCTTTTTTTGTATCTTGCATCTTCTTTTTTTCTCTTTTGCTGGTTAGGAGATATGGATATGATTGTCGGGTTTTTGCGGGAGGGGTGATGGGAGCTTTGTATGTTGGCCGGGATCGGTTTTAAACTTCGTTTTTGTATCATAAGATTATTATTTTTTCCCCCTGAATTTACATGGATTAAATCTTTCAAGCTCACCACACACTTTCGCCTCTAGGACAGGGAATGCGGAAGTGAGGTTTTCTCTCGGCTTGCCGCGGCTCCTGCTGAGAAAGCGCTGCTGCACTTATGCAAGCGACTTAGACGATTGGTCATTGAGCCAAAGTGTTGCCAGGAGGCAACAAGTGTAAGTTACGATCGTTACTTGTACTATTTATGCACTTTTAAGGAAATATTATATTACCGTAGCGCTACAAGATTATTAGAGTGATATCATAGTACGAGAAACTTCCAAGCTAGAACACTAAAACATATCAACACTCGACCACAATCATTATTTCAAACCTTAATCCTTATATGCATGGATAACGATTTAACCCCATCGTCTTTTTAGTTTTGCCAGATAATGTGTATGAGAGGCATCACAGGGAAGTAATTTTGAACACTTGCGGTACAAGTACAAATTATTGTCAAGGTTAGTTCAGGATTCATAGCTAACATCACGCGAGTATGATACTTAGTTTAGATTAGTGCGTGGATGGAATTTTTTGGATTCTCGTCAGTCGGGAAAGAGTTTGTTTTGCGAGGCACTTTTGTAAGCATAAAAGGTTACTTTTATATAGTGTTCTTTTTTTTTGGGGGGGGGGGTCGTTAGGTGCGAGATTACCCATAGTATGCGGTAGTACGGGATATGATACAAATGCAAATGCAAATATCGGCACTGGCAGGCCGGGTTTTGGCGGTTGAGGTGTTACCCGGTTGTATGATACACTTCCTCGCGGGTCTAACTCTTCGTGACAAGTGCTAGACTGGAATAGTTATCATACAAGATAATAATTATTATCCCAGTATTTTTTCATTAGCATATGATACTATGCTATTTTCAACCTTTATCGCAATGAACTTTTGTTTGGTACGTGCCGAACG
>Ga0307507_10009721_pt1 | contig 12703 bp, 12 predicted proteins | sample 7_EM_MG_FD_207223 | JGI IMG/M metagenome (GOLD analysis project Ga0307507, IMG submission 207223) | Populus trichocarpa ectomycorrhiza microbial communities from riparian zone in the Pacific Northwest, United States - 7_EM | ecosystem: Host-associated > Plants > Roots > Unclassified | place... | reverse complement strand
TGTGCAGGCGGGGCCGGCGGCCGTCGTCGCGGACGAGGGTGGCAATGATGTGGATGTGGTCATCGGCATGGCGGACGGCTGCCCATCGGCAGGCTTGCTCGTCGCCGTCGGGGGCGATGCCGGTGGCGGCGATCATGCGGCGGGCGATGGCCGCCCAGTCCTCGTCGGACAGGATCGGGTCCTCCGGGGCAGCCCGCACCGACAGGTGCCACACGTGCTTCTCGGGGCGCTTGCCGGCGGGCAGGGCGTTGACGGGCTGGTCGAGCAGGTGCTGAAGCTGCTCGTAGGTCGCCTTCGAGTCGCGGCCGGGGTCAGGGGTGAGCGGATCGAAGGCGGCCACCAGGTGCGGGTCGATGTGCTCCTCTTCAGTGCCGGGGCCATAGAGGTAGCGAATCAGGCCGATCGTCTCGCTGCCGCGCTTGTGGATGCTGGGGATCACGCAGGGGCACCGCCATCGCGGTGGGCGAGCAGGGCATCGGCGGCATCCTCCATACGGCGGGCCGCGCTGCCGGTGGCCTCGACCGCAGCGTCCAGGTCGGGTGCGTCAGCGCCGGAGTTGAGGGCCTTGGCAACCTGGTTGAACAGGCCGTGGACGCGGCCCAGGTGCCGGCGGGCGGCGAACAACTCGGCGATGACCTCTCGTTCGGTGGCGATCTCGGCGGCGGTGCGGGTCAGGTCACGGGCGGCCTTGTCGACGGAGTAGGCGAGGAAGGCGGCGTTGGACATCTCGCAGTGGGCGGCTGCGTCAGTGAAGCGCTTGAACTCGGCGTCGTTCATGCGGCAGCTGGGCTGGCGCAGGCGCTTGCGTGACTTCGGCTGACGGGCGCGCTGACGTCTCTTTGCAAGGGACTCGGCCTGCCGTTCCCTTCCCTGCTGCGGTCCGCCCTCGGTCGCAGCCTGACGGTCCGGTGCCCCCTGGCGCCGGGCTGTTCCCGCCACCCCCGGGGCGGGAACTCCGGGAGCATTGCTCCCGGTACAACTTGCTGGCGTTGAGGCTGGGGTGCTCATCTCCCTTTGGGCGGTGGGTAGTTCGTTTTGCGAGTCGTGCATTGGGCGTTCTTCCTTGGGCGTTGTGGGTGGAGCGGATCAGAGGGGGTGGTCGGCGTGCGCGGCCTTCAGCTCGGCCTTGATGGTGCGGACGACCTCTCCGGCCTTGTCACTGGCGACGCTGTAGCCGTCCTCGCGCACGGTGTGCTCCAGCAGGTCGCGGGAGAGGCGTCCGGTTTCGCGGAGCATGCGATGGGCGTACTCGATGAGGACCTCCTGTGTCGCGCGCGGTCTGGGGTCCGAGGGGTCCGGTTTTGCACGTGTCGCCTTGCCCCGATCGGTGTCCGGTGGCCGCCTGCCCGGGCTCGGATGTGGGCTGGTGCCTGTGCGGGCGCGCTGTTGCGGGCGGCTTTTGGGCTCTGGGCGGGCAGCCGGGTCGGCAGCGTCATCGCCCGCATCGGTCTCGGGCGGGCGGCCCGGGTTCTTTGCCCGCTTCGTTGCGGTGGCGCGCGGGCGGGCGGTTGCTGCACCGCCCGTCGTGTACGGGGCGGGTTCGGGCCAGCGCCGGGGAAGTGGGACGGAGGCCAGGGAGAGGGCCTGTTGGCGGGTGGCGAGCTTGCGCAGCAGCAGCTCGTCCTGGCGCTCGTCGCGGTCGACGTCGGCCTGTTCCAGGGCCTGGTGCAGGCGGCGGGTGAGGCGCCGGCCTCGCCGGTTGGTGCGCTGCTCGGGCGTCATCGTCTCTGCCCGGAGGATGAGGGTGACGGCTTGGTCGAGGGCGCGTTCGCGGATGATCCGGGCGGCGTCCGCGTCCCGCTCGGCGATCCCGAGGCGGGCCAGCAGCCGTTCGCGAGCCTGTCGGGCGAGGACGGCGGTCAGACTGCGGGAGTCGGCGTCCGGGGTGCGGTGGCGCAGTTCGATGCCCATGGCCAGGTGCCACAGCACGGCCGCCAGGACCGGGCCGACGAAGGCCCGCACGGTTCCGCCGACCAGCCCGGACTCGGCGTAGGCGGGCACGATCTGCACGCCGGTGATCACCCAGGTGAGGGTGCCGGGCAGACCGGGTGCCTGCTTCGGGCCGTTGAGGTTCGCTCGGGCGAGCAGGGCGGTGGAGAACAGCGCGAGTTCGGCGGCGGCGAACATCGCCGCCCGTTCGATGCTGCTGCCCATGTCGAGGTAGTCGGCGGCGAAGCGCCAGCTTGTGTCCGCGCTGTAGGCGGTGCAGCCGATCGCGGCGACGGCGGCGACCCGAACCGCGACGGTGCTACGGCGCTGTCCAGCGCTCGGCTTCCGAAAGTGCCGCCGTAGCGGCCATGTGACGGACAGGGCGACGGCGACCAGGACCGCGATGAGCACAGGCGCAGGGATCCAGTGCGGCAGGGCGGGTATGGCGATGCCGTTGGCGCTGGTGAGGGCGGTGGTGCCAGGGGGCATGCAGAGGCTCTCCAGGGGCCCACGCGAGCGAGGGCATGCCTCTGGCGTGGGCGGGGTGAGGTGGGAGACGCGCGGCTGTCGTCAGGTGGCGGGCGCGGTACGGCGTCGGTCGGGGCCGGTGAGGATGACGCGTTCGGTCATCTCGGCGAGGCGGGAGGCGACGCGGTCTCCGAGTGCGGTGCGCAGCTCGGGGATCGGCAGGTTGGTGGTGATGAGGGTGGGGAGCATGTGCTCGTACCGGTGGTTGATCAGCCGGTAGGTCAACTCCTCGGTCCACTCGCTGGTCTTGGCCGCGCCGAGGTCGTCCAGGAGCAGCAGTGGGCATCGGGCCAGTGTCTGCAGCTCCCGTTCGCCGTCGTGGCCGGCGCGGGGGCGGAGCCGCGCGTGCAGGTCGGCGCTGGTGGTGGCTTCCCATCGCAGGCGGACACCTCGGGTGAGGAGGGCGCGGACGGCGCCGTATCCCTGGTGGGTCTTGCCGGTTCCGGTGGGGCCGGCGATCAGCAGCGACGGACCCTCGGCGATGCCTGGTCCGCCAGGTCCGGGGCGACCTGCCCCGGCGATTCGATCAGCCCAGGCTGTGATCTGGGGGTGATCGGCCAGGGCGCGGCGGTAGCGGGCGGGGATGCGGGCGTCCGCAAGCTCCAGGGCGGTGACCGGCTCGGCCGGTGGTTCCTGGGCCGTGACCGCAGGGTCGATGCCGCGCGTGGCCAGGATGCCGTTGAGCCGGTCGGCGATCGGGCCGACCCGGTGGGGCTCGCGGGTGAGAGTGGCGCTCAGAGGTCACCTCCGTAGGCGGCATCGATATCGGCGGGGTTCGTCCATGCCCTGTGGGTGGCATGCATGGGCGCGGCGTTCATGACCTCGTGGACGAGACTCGGCAGGACGCTCGGGGACAGGCCCTTGACCCGGTGGCGTTCCAGTGCGGCCCGGAGGTGGCTGGGGGCGATGCCCTCGTCGAGCAGCTTCCGCACCTGCTGGCCGAGACGCTTCAGGACGTCGTCCGGCGGGCGGTGGTTGCATGCGGCCACGTACTCGCCAAGGAGATCCTTGGCCGAGACGGTGTCGGGCGCGGGGGTGCTTGCGACCTCCGAAGGGTTACTTCCTAGATCCACGGTCCTAGGTCCTAGATCCGGACGATGAGGTGTCACCGCCGATGCAGGGAGGGCTCCCGAATCCTTCACGGAGTGCTCCGTGAAATCCGTCTGACCTGCGGTTTCGTTATCATGGGTCGAGTGCGGTGCAGGCTCGCGCGCTTTGCGGGAGGTCTCACGGAGGGCTCCGGGAGGAGAGGGGGCGGACTCCGTGACGCTCGCCTCCGTCACCGGTGCGGCGATGATCGGCCGGGTCCGGGAAGGGCCGTTATGGCGAGGGCAATCGGGCAGACGGCTCATGCTCGGCCGGTTGATCTTCTGGTGCCGGTGCCATGTGACGACGTGCAGATACCGCTTGTCGTCCGGGCCCGTGTAACGGCAGATCAGACCGGCGTCGGCGAGCTGCGCGAGGTCCGTCTCGACGTCGGAGGGTGTGTGGTCGGGGCGCAGCACCCACAGCTGCCCGGCGATGATCGCGGCGTGGTCGCGGTGGCGGCCCTGGTCGTCAGCCTGGGTGAGCAGGCCGAAGAAAGTGCGCTCGGCGGTCAGTGAGACGGCGGCCAGGGACTCGGAGACGAAGGCTTCGGGCTTGATGGTGCGGATTCGTGCCAAGAGGGGCGGGTCCTCACTCGGTTGCAGGTGGGCAGGAGCCCACGGCTCACCGTCGATCGGCGGTACGGGCGTACGGGGTGGGGGAGTTGGCCTGTCGGCGGCACCGGCGCGCTGATGGCCGCTCGCGCTTTCCGGGGGTGTCGTCAACATAGCCACACCCAGGTCGCGCAAGTCCAGCCCCATCCCGCGCAATCTCTTACGGCAGAAAGGCAGCCGTAAAAGCAGGCGGTGGAGGGCGGTGGCAAAACGGTAAGGCACGATCGCCGGTTGACCAAATAGTTGTGCCGGTTTCCGGGCCAGAAGCATCACATCGGGAAGCCGTTGACGTGCCGGAGACGGGCAAGCTACAACACAACACCCCATGTCGCAGCAGTCGCTGAGCGGCGATCGGCGCGGCGGCTCTCGGGTCGTGCCAGCGCGGGGAACCGCTCCGTATGTGGACGGCGCGGGGGGAACATAGACCACGATCGCCGGTTAACCAAACCGGCGAATGGACGCTACAACTGGAGCCATGCCCGCACGCTCATTGGAAATCGGTCCCGCAGGAATGCGGACGGCCCGCACCATCGAAATACTCCGCACCGAACGCGGCTTGTCGCAACGCCAACTCGCCCGCCATGTCACCGCACTTGGCCACCCGATGTCCAACACCATGCTGTCTCGCATCGAAGGCGTTCAGCGGCGGTGTGACATCGACGACCTCGTGGCTCTCGCCGAGGCGCTGCACGTCGCACCCCCAGTGCTCCTCGGAGTCCCCAGACTCGTCTGACCTGCCTCCAGAGCTGGATTCACAGTCCAGGGACCGTCGGTGAGTGGTTGCCCCGGGCCGTACGGCTCGTACTCGCTGGGGCATATAGCACGAGATCCCCGGTTACCGAAACCGGGGATCCTCCGCACCATTGATGGTGTTCGCCGACCGCGCCCGGCAGAGAGAGCCCCTTTCCAATGTCACGCCGCCTGGCAGACCACACCCACCCCCGCGCCACGCCCACGGAGGCCACCCATGCCTGCACGACCGCCTTCTGCTCCGAAGCCGACTTCCATCCAAATGCCGGATGCCACCCCAGCAACGCGCCAGGCATTCCTGAGTGTGAAAGACGCCTCCGAATACCTCGGCCTGTCCCCGCACACCCTCTATGTCTGGCGGCATCGTCGAAACGGACCGCCCAGTTTCCGGATGGGGCCGCGTGGCCGCGTCATGTACCGGATAGAAGCGCTCGACGCCTGGATTCGAGAACAGGAGCACGCCGACTCGCGCTCCAACACGACTCTGAGCCCGTTGGGCGCCGCACTGCAGAAACGCTCGGACTACGCCACGGGCGCCTGACCCGGCTGACTCCCACCGCACGCAACCTGCCATCGAGGGAAGTATTTGGCCGGCTACATAGAAGACCGTTGGATCAAGAAAAAGAAGGACCCCGACACCGGCAAGTGGGAACGCACCGCCCGCTACGGCAAGGGCTCCAGGTACCGGGTCGCCGGCATCCCCGGTGTCCGGGACAAGTCGTTCGACGTGCTCGAAGACGCCAAGGCGTGGCTGCGCAGGGCCGGCACCGACAGCGAACGCGGCGAGTTCGTCGATCCCCGCGACGGCTCCATCACGCTGGACGACTACGTAACACGCTTCTGGCAGACGGGAGTTCGCGGTGCGCCCGGCACGATCAAACGCATCGACGAACGCGTCCGCCTCCACATCCAGCCTCAACTGGGCACCGTCGCCCTGCGGGACATCAGCCCGGCGGTACTGCGTGGCTACATCGCCACGCTGGAGAGCGAACTGTCACCGCGATACGCCCGGCAGATCCTCGGCTCGCTCTCGAACATCTTCGAGACCGCCATCGACGACAAGCGCCTGGTGCGCAATCCGATGCGGGCCAAGTCCGTGCGCTGGCCCAAGGCGCCGGAGGATCAGAGAGAAGCCTGGCCCCTGGAGACCGCGCAGCGCGTACGGGATGCGATCAACGCGCGCTACCGCATTGCCGTCGTGCTCGCGCTGGGCTGCGGGCTGCGCCAGGGTGAGGTCTTCGGGTTGTCGCCGGAGGACGTTAACTTCGCCCGTGGAGTTCTGCGTATCCGCCGGCAGGTCCAACTCCTCGGCGGGCGTCTGTACTTCACCTTGCCGAAGGGCGGCAAGACCCGCGTCGTAGACATGCCTCCGTCGGTCGCTGGGGCCCTGGCCCAGTACTTCATGGAGTACCCGGCGGTCGAGGTGGAGCTGCCGTGGGGCGGTCCGGAGTCCGATCGGGAGACGAAGAAGTTCCCGCTCGTCATCACCACGACGTACGGCAACGCCCTGCGCGCGAACATCTTCAACGTAGAGGTGTGGAAGCCGGCCCTGGCCGCCGCCGGCGTCATCCCCCTGCGTAAGAAGGGCGAGCGGTGGAAGGCGTCGCGCAAGGACGGCTTCCACGTGCTCCGGCACACGTACGCCTCGGTTATCCCCGAATCGGGCGAGTCCGTCGTCACCCTGGCCCGCTGGCTCGGCCATTCGAGCCCGACCATCACCCTGGACTCCTACGCCCACTTCATGCCGGAGGCCGGTGGCAAGGGGCGCGGCGCCATCGACGCCCTGCTTGGCCAGCCTGCACTGGCCGCGTAGTCGTACGCTTCACACGACCCACGAAACGGGTGGGCACAGCGATCTGCTGTGCCCACCCGTTTCGGCGTTCCACAAGGGCAGTTCGCTACTCTCCGTGCTGATCCTTGCTCCAAGCCTGGGCTTCAACGGTGAGGCTCCCGCAGGTCAACGCGCGCGATCGCAGGAGACCGCCCCCATCGGAGCGCGGCTCATTCTCCCCAGATTCTCCCCAGCGGCTTGGAAGGAGTCGTCGGAGTCTGCGATCCGGGCCGTGCCCAGTCCCGGGAGCGCCTCCCAAGGCGATTACTCAGAGCCAGTCTCTCTGCTTGAAGATGACGTACAAACTGGTGCATACAACCGCCATCAGGACGATGGCGAAGGGGTATCCGAGTACCCAGTGCAACTCCGGCATGCGCCGGAAGTTCATCCCGTAGATCGTCCCGACCAACGTCGGGGCGAACAAAATAGCCGCCCAGGACGAGATCTTCTTGATCTCCTCGTTCTGCTCGAACCCCGCCTCCGCCAACGCCCGCATCTCCGCGTTCTGTTGCTGCGTGACCAGGGTCGCGTTCACCGTGAGGATGTCCGTGAGGGCCTGGCGGAAGCCGTCGACTCGTTCGCTGGTGTGGGTGACGTGGTCGGCGACGTCGCGGAGGTAGCGCTGGAGTTCCTCGTCGGTGCCGTACTTCGCGAAGCCCGCCATCAAGCTGTGCAGCATGCCCACCAGGGGGCGGGTGGCGCGCTGGAACTCGACCATTTCGCGGGAGAGTTCGTAGATACGACGGGAGACCTGCGGTTCGCTACGGAAGACCTCCGTCTCGATCTCGTCGATGTCGATCTGGACGCCGGTGACGACGGGCGCGTAGCCGTCGACGACCGCGTCGAGGATGGCGTACAGCACGGCCTCGGGGCCGAGCTTCAGCAACTCCGGTGATTCCTCCATGCGTTGGCGGACCGCCGACAGGTCGGGGGCCGCGCCGTGCCGGACCGTGATCACGAAGTCCGGGCCGACGAAGACGTGCAGCTCGCCGAAGTCGACCTCCTCCGTCGTGTCCAAGTAGCGGGCTGCGCTCAGGACTACGAACAGCGTCTCGCCGTAGCGCTCCAGTTTCGGGCGCTGGTGGGCCTCCATCGCGTCCTCGACGGCCAGCGGGTGGAGGTCGAACTCCGCTGCCAGGGAAAGGAGTTCGCTCTCGGTGGGGCGGGCGAGGCCGATCCAGGCCATGCCGGACGGCTGCTCGCGCAGTTCGCGGAAGGTGTCGGCGAGGGTGTCCGGCGCCGAGACGCGTACGCCGTCGCGGTACAGGGCGGCCTGGACGACGCTGCCCGCGTCGGACGGTTCCGAGGGCGGTGTGTCTGCGGCCGATGCGGAGGGCTTCGGTGCGGGCGGCGTGGGCGGGGCGGGCGTGCGGCGCCAGCCGGATGTCCTGCCGTTGCTGCCGTTCTTCGAGGTGGGGCGGGCGCGTCGCTGGGGCATCGCGGCTGCCTCTCGGTCGGACCTACGTCTGCGTGATCACGGAGCATGAGCAGGATATACGGGGGCAAACGACCTGGGCGTGTGAACCAGGTCCGGGATTCGGTGAGAGTTGCGGACCGAAGGTGTCCGCAACCGCCGCTAGCGTGCGGAGCATGACGACCAAGGCGACGCAGGCGGCAACCCCCGGCGGCCCCGTACTCGACATCCGCGCCCTCAACCGCGCCACCCTCGACCGGCAGCTCCTCCTGCGCCGCTCGCCCCTCTCCGCCCGCGCCGCTGTCGAGCATCTGCTCGGCCTCCAGGCCCAGAACGTCAAGCCGCCGTACTACGCGCTTGCCGCCCGCCTCGACGGTTTCACGCCGGAGGAGCTGTCCGGGTTGATGGCCGAGCGGGAGGTCGTCCGGATCGTCACCATGCGTTCCACCATCCACACTCACACTGCCGCCGACTGCCTCACCCTGCGCCCGTTGGTGCAGGCCGCCCGTGATCGTGAGCTCGGCAATTTCCGCAAGGGGCTCGGTGGGGTCGATCTCGACCGGCTCGCCGTACTCGCCCGGGAACTCGTCGAGGCCGAGCCGCGCACCATGAAGGAGTTGCGCGAGGCGCTGCTCGGCGAGTGGCCCGACGCCGATCCGCAGGCCCTCGCCATCGCCGCCCGTTGCAAGCTGCCGCTCGTCCAGGTCACCCCGCGCGGGCTGTGGGGGAGGAGTGGTCAGGTCGCGCTCACCACCGCCGAGCACTGGCTGGGGCGCCCCGCCGAGCCCGCGCCCACGCCGGACCAGACCGTGCTGCGCTATCTCGGCGCCTTCGGCCCGGCCTCCGTCAAGGACATGCAGATGTGGGCCGGTCTGACCCGGCTACGCGAGGCCTTCGAGCGGCTGCGTCCGCAGCTCGTCACCTTCCACGACCCGAACGGCGTCGAGCTCTTCGACCTCCCGGACGCGTCCCGCCCCGCCGCCGGCACCCCGGCCCCGCCGCGTTTCCTGCCCGAGTTCGACAACCTGCTCCTCTCCCATGCCGACCGCGCCCGGGTCGTACCGCCCGAGTACCGGGGCCGCGCCTGGCAGGGCAACCTCGCCCACCGCACGCTCCTCGTCGACGGGTTCCTCGCCGGTGTCTGGAAAATCGACGGTCAGGACCTCGTCATCGAACCCTTCGGCACGCTGACCAAGGCCCAGCGGGGCGAGGTGGAAGCCGAGGGGGAGCTGATGCTCGACACCATGCACAAGGGGACGTCGTACGACATCCGCTTCGGCACTGTCGTGCCGTAGATCCGCTCAGTCCGCGCGGCCCGTCACTGCGACCGTCACGCCCAGGCCGATCATCGTGAAGCCGCCCGCGCCGCCGATCAGGGACAGGCGGCGGTCGGAGCGGGCGAACCAGGTGCGGGCCGCCGAGGCGGTCAGGCCCCACAGGGTGTCCGTGACCAGGCCGATGGAGATCGGGATGAGGCCCAGCAGGAGCATCTGGAGCGGGACACTGCCCGCCGAGTGGTTGACGAACTGGGGGAGTACGGCGGCGAAGAACACCACGCCCTTGGGGTTGGTGACGCCGACGAGGGCGCCGTCCAGGACCGTGCGGAGGTCGCCGCGGGGTTCCGTCGCAGGACCTGTCTGCATCGCGGACGCCTTCAGGTCCTTGCGGTGGCGGAACGCCTGGACCCCGAGGTAGACGAGGTACGCCGCGCCCGCCAGTTTCACCGTCAGGTAGATCGTGACCGACCGTTCCACCAGTGAGCCGATGCCGAAGGCCACCGCCGTCACCAGGACGTACGAGCCGAAGACGTTGCCGAGCGCCGTCGCCACCGCCGTGCGGCGGCCGTGGGCGAGCGCGCGGCCGATGACGAACAGGACGCTGGGTCCCGGTATCACGATCACCAGCAACGACATCGCCGCGAAGGCGAGGAAACGGTCCGTGGACACCATGCGATCACTCCCATCCGCCGCTCATTGAAACAGCTACCGGGGAGCTCCCTCTAGAGTCGGACCCATGGAACTGCGGCAGCTGGGCTATTTCGTGGCGGTCGCCGAAGAGCTGCACTTCGGGCGGGCGGCCGAGCGGCTGCACATCGTGCAGTCGGCGGTCAGTCAGCAGATCCAGCGGCTGGAGCGGGAGTTGGGCGCCGAGTTGTTCGACCGGTCGCCCCGGCGGGTGCGGCTCACGGGGGCGGGGGAGCGGTTGCTGCCCGAGGCGCGGGCCGTGCTGGCCGCCGCCGAGCGGGCACGGGCGGCCGTCGCCCCGCCGTCGGGGCTGCGGATCGGCACCAGTACCGGGCTCGGCGCGCATCTGGACCGGGTGCTCGGTGCGTTCGCCGAGCGGGCGCCGGACGTGCCCGTCGAGTTGTTCTCGCTGCCGGTCGGCGAGCGGCTCGCGCGGGTCGCGGGCGGGCAGTTGGACGCGGCGTTCGTCCGGGCGGTCGAGCCGGCGCCGGGTGTACGGGTGCTGCCGCTGTGGGCCGATCCGCTGGTGGCGGCCCTGCCTGCCTCGCATTCGCTGGCCGGGCGGCCGGAGATCCGCATCGAGGAGCTGGCCGCGCTGCCGCTGGCCATCACCGAGCGCCGGAACAATCCCGCGCTGGTCGACCTGGTCGTCGGTGCCTGCCACGAGGCCGGGTTCGAGCCGCTGCCCGGACCGGTGAGCGGCTCCCTCCAGGACACCCTCGCGAGCATCGGCGCGCGCCCGCTGTGGACGGTCGTCTACGCCTCCCACGCGCGCGTGCTGCGCAGCCCGCGCGTGGCCTTCGTACCGTTCGCGGCGCCCGGCCTCACGCTCTCGACGGGCCTGGCCGTGCACGCCACGAAAGCGTCACCGCACCTGGACGCCCTGCTGCTGGCCTGCGGCGATCACGAGAACTGATCGCTGCGGTCGCGGACTGCCTCTTGGTCGGGGACGCCCGACGCGATGGACTGGGGTCACCGAACAGGCAGACAAGTCAAGGGAGTTCAGCATGCCCATCGTGACCGTCCAGCAGGGCCCGCGCGACGTCGAGCTGAAGCGGGACCTCGTCAAGCGGATCACCGACGCCTTCGTCGACGCGTACAAGATCCCCGCCGAGACCGTGCAGGTGTGGATCCACGAGGTGCCCACCGACAGCTGGGGAGCGGCGGGGCAGCTCACCGCCGACAAGTAACAGGCGTCAACGGGCACATGGATAGGGTGCGTTGCGGGCTGCTCGTGGAAGCCCGCAACGCACCCTGGTATTTCCCTGAGGGGTGCTCAGGAGTTCTTCCGGGTTACGAGTTGACCTGCGTGGTCACCAGGCTGGAGAACGTGGTCAGCCGGGAGTAGACACCCGGGTAACCCGCCTCGGCACAGCCCTCGCCCCAAGAAGTGATCCCTGCCAGGACGCCCCCGATGAGCAGGGGACCGCCGCTATCGCCCTGGCAGGTGTCTACGCCGCCGGATGTGTATCCGGCGCAAACCATGTCGGACGCGATGAAGTCCGAACCGTAGGAGCTCTTGCAGCTGGAGTCGGACACGATCGGGACGGTCGCGGTCCGCAGCTGGTTGGAGGAGCTGCCGTTCTCCGAGGTGGTGCCCCAGCCGAGGATGCGGGCCGTGGTGCCGGCCGCGTACACGGAGGTGTCCGACGAGGAGACGTAGGAGGCCGTGGCGTACGGCATCGACGTCGACAGCGTCAGGACGGCCACGTCGTCGCCGTTGGTGGCGTCCGTGTAGCTGGGGTTGATCCAGATCTTGCTGACCTTGCTGACGGTGCCGTTCGTACCGTTGAGGTAGGTACGGCCGCCGACGACGCGGACGCTGCTGGTGGTCTCGCCGACCATGCAGTGGGCGGCGGTGACCACCTTGGTGGCGGATACGAGTGTGCCGCCGCAGAACTGGTTCTGCGAGGCGTCCGTGATCTGCATGACGAACGGGTACGACGTCGTCGTAGTCGTGGAACCGCCGACGATGGGCTGGGGGGCTGCCACAGCGGTGGGGGCGCTGAGCAGTGCGGTCGCGGCGGCGGCAGCGGTTGCTGCGACGACAGCCGCGGTTCTCTTTGCGCGGTTGAGCCCGAACATGAGTCTCCTCATTAGGGTTGCCGGTGGGGGGTCGCGCGGGTGTGGGGGTGTGCAACGGGGGTCGCGGGACCGACCCCCGTATGCCCGGGCGAGCGGCACATCTCTAAGCTAGGACCCGGCACACCCTGCTCCCAATGAGGGAACCCCCTAGGGGAGTTGGGCAGGGAAAACCCTCGGTCGCCGCACAGTAAACCCGTAGGTCCTCAGTTCGGACGGCGCCCCGCCGCCAGTCGGACGATATCCACCCGCGAGCGGATCCCCAGCTTGCGGTAGACCCGGGTCAGGGTCGCCTCGACCGTCTTGACGCTGATGAACAGTCGGGCGGCGATCTCCCGGTTGGTGGCGCCCTCCATGACGAGCGCGGCGACCTGACGCTCCATCGAGGCCAGCCCGTCGAGCCCCTCCAGGGTGGGCGCGGGCGTGGGCACGGGCGTCGGCTCCGCCGGCGGCCTGGCGACGGTGGCCTCGTCCACCTGGCGCAGCCAGGGCAGCGCCCGGCAGC
>Ga0307507_10009720_pt1 | contig 12703 bp, 13 predicted proteins | sample 7_EM_MG_FD_207223 | JGI IMG/M metagenome (GOLD analysis project Ga0307507, IMG submission 207223) | Populus trichocarpa ectomycorrhiza microbial communities from riparian zone in the Pacific Northwest, United States - 7_EM | ecosystem: Host-associated > Plants > Roots > Unclassified | place... | reverse complement strand
GTTGATGTTGTGAGGTCTAGCCTTTGTATTAATTTCGATCAAACCATGGTGAGGATCTACTTTGATTTCTCTATCAGTGGTATCATACCAATAGCATTTGAATAAATAAAAAACTGTATTTTGTTGGCTTATGATGTTGTAGTTCAACCACCTTTTTTAGCTTCCCATAATAATCAACTTCAAACTCATTAGAAGTTGATCCCTTAACATAAACTCCACTATTATTGGTCTTTCTACCCTGACCATACTCTTCAGTATGAAAGACATATCCATTGATAAAATACTTATTATAGCACTTGACATTTCTTTTAAGACCTAAACATAGTAAATTCAAACTACCACTAGCATTCTCTCCCAATTGATAAGCCTCGTATAAGATTACAACCATTAATAGTTAAAGAGAAAGGTTTAATGAAATTAAGTATTACGAGAGATAAGAATAATTAAGTAGTGTTTATATATGTTCTGAACCACATGAAAAATTATTTATCTTGTAATTGTAAGATTTGAGATTCAGTCATATGTGAATTTTAAAATAGTAAAATTTTACGATGTTGCCTACAAAGAATTTTTCAATCTATCAATTTATAAGAGTATAAAATAAAAAAATATTTAAAAATAACATGATGTTATTATTGTATTTATTTAATAAAAGGTCTTAATTCATCGCAGTTAAATAACATATAATTATGAGCATGACTGAATTCAATTTTTGTCAAATATCTTCCTCTAATTGCATTTTATAGTAAATGTCGTCTAGGATGAGAAAATATTGACAAATTCTCATTTCAAGGAACTTTCCCACCATTATCATGTCTTGGAATGCGGTTGATTCTTATTCTCAAGTGAGGCTCAAACTAGTACGAGAAAAATATTGAGATCTTTTCAACATATATGCCTTGTATATCGATGCCTCAACATGCACCTTGTTTTTAACTTTTTTCTTTATGTTGAACAAGTATTTGTATGAAATTAAATGAATGTTTTAAATTTTTAAAAATAAAAAGAAAATAGAAATTTAATTATGATGAATGTGTAATCCCTACCCTCTTGAATAGATACATACATTTGTACTGAACAAGGCCTCCAATTTTTGCCTCAAATGGTAGATGTATGGATAGATGCTACATTGAGTTAAAGAAAGAATGAGGGAATATCATCTTAAGTTTGTAGATTGTCTCGACGATATTCATTTCAAACTTCTCCATGTGTTGGGTTTGCAATTTCTTAGAGCATATATCTCTAAAAAAAATTACTAATCTTCATTAGTGCATCCCATATCATTTTTGACAATAAATCCTGGTAAGCAAATAAAACGAGTATTTTCATAAACATGTGATAGTCATGACTCATCATTTTATACAATCTGTCATCCTTCAAATTCACCAATCTAGAGGTGTTCGAAGCATATCCATCAGGAGAACACAGACTCTTAAGTCATTAATAGAAAAGTAATTGTGCATTCTTATCTAAGGCAAAGCTGGCTTTATGCTTCGCGACTCGTGACCCATCATAAACCAACTTCATATTCTTATGGTGACAAAAAAAAGTTATGTTCATTATAGATTTCATGTTGTCCTTTGTCTTTCCTTCCACGTTCATCGTCGTGTTGAAAATATTTTCAAACATGTTATTTTTTATATGCATGACATCCAGATTACAGCAGATAAGACTAGTTTTCTAATACGGAAGCTCCCAAAAAATATTTCGCTTAACCCAATTGTGGGTCACATCATAACCAGGAAACTTATGTTTACCGAATTGAAAACTAAACACAATGTCTTTGTACTACGAGACCACATCATATAATTATTCACCTAATGGTACCGGTGATACAACAACTTTACCTATAAAGAAGTCTTTTATATTTTTTTTTTTTGTATTTGTGATCGGTTGGCAAGAATCTCCAGTAGCAAATAAAAAAAAAGTTTTACCATCATTTGTTAAGGTAAAGGCTTTGTTATTTTCCATATATATGGATATACTAATTTCTCATGTGTGTTCCAACCACAAACCATCTTATACACAGGAAAATCATTGATAGTCCATATTAAATCTGCCTTTATCTGAAAATTTTGTTTCCTCTAGACATCGCATGTCAAAGTCTTGGATGACCACAACTGTTTCAACTCATCAATCAATGGTCAAAGATAAGCATCAATATTCCTACCAGGACTATTAGGATCGAGTATGATCGTAGATAAGAACATGAACTCCAACCCTATACACATCCATGGTGGTAAGTTATAAGTCGTGAGTATCACCAGCCAATAAAAATATGGTGTAGTAAATGAACCGAATGGATTGAATCTGTCTGTACATAACCCAACATGTACGTTTTGTGGTTCCATTTAAAAATGAGGATGCACCCTATTAAACTATTTACAGGTTTCACCATCGGAAGGGTGCATCATAACTCCATGCACCACATCATATGAATAATGTCATGTTATGTGGTCATCAATCTTTAAAGACATGAATAATTTTTGCAGTCTATGAGTGATTGGAAAGTATCTTAGATTTCTATGTGTGACAAGAGTCCTTTCCTTGCTAGTTCTTGTTTTATATTGAGCATGCCTACAGGTTTTTCACTCGGTCAAATCTGTATTTTTTAGGTAGTACTACAAAAGTTTGGACACAAGTCAATTTTTTAGTATCATAGGTCAATAGGTTTCATCATGAATTTAGCAGCATAGAAGTTCTCTTTTAGTCTATTCCCTACAGGTAAAATACTTATCGTGCATTTGATGACTCTGTCGTAACCAGCCTCACTCAACCCATTATCTGACTTCATGGTGAACACTTGTGCAACAACCGATAATTTACTATGATTTATGCACCCATCCTATAATGGTTTATCAGAATCTTTTGAAAAATCACAAAAATTGGTTGTGTCTACATTTGGTTCTTCATCTACGATTGAACATTCACTTGCATCACCCTAATTTATTCTCATTACATCCATAACCATACTCCTATAACGATTATTGTTATCATCTACAACTTCATGCACGTTGCCAGAACTAGAAGTTCATCCAATCATCATTTCTACCTTTTTTTATATATAGAAGATGCATCGTAACATTTGGATAGAAACTTTTTATTTTTACACCTCTTACATGGACATCTAATACCTCCTTCATTAGTATTTTCAAAATAAATAGTGTGTAATTAACAAAATCCTAAATCCCATTACAATAGTCTATCATGCATAACCCTTCGGGTGAAACTCGATACATCTAAGAATGATCATCCATTACTTATATGAAACCTATATAGAATATTAATGACAACATGTATCAATTACTAATGTGAACTAAAAACATTATCGATACCCAATGAATTAGCTATCACTGGTTTAACCCAAATCATTATTAATTTTCTCCAAGAATTCAAATTCTTCCAAATTTACTGAAAATTTCAACTTAATAATAAAATTGGTAAAATGTGAAATGTACCCATTAAATTATAAGCCATTATTTATTTTATTATAAAACACCTAAGTTACAGAATCGAACTTAATTTCATTAAATGACAAACAAATACAGTTTTTATAATCACAAAAAAAACCCTAACATGTACAAATCATACATTCATACAACAAATTTATATGGAAGAAAGTTATAAAACAAGTAAACTCACAAACAAACTACATATTGATGCAAATCAAGTCAAGTCTGAATTTGATCTTAAAAAGTTTGCTGACCAGTTTTGCAAGATCAAGCATATCTCTCAAATCATACATCGGATGGAGCTGAAATTTTACAGGAAGATACTAGACACATTGAACTATATTATGGTAAATGTTCAGGTTAAATTGAGTTTGGAAACATATTTTTTTAGAGGATAGAATTTACTAGATGAATCTTGTCAAATCTATCAAACTAGACCTTCATGTACTATTTAGGACATATCTAAAGCTACATGGAAACCTTTGTGTAGGTTTAGTAATTCATCCAGAAGAGAGAGAATGATGTGATTGAAGTCAAGACTGAAATCTGCCAAAAATATATAAAAATTGGAGATTCGGGCTACATAAAGGAATTTTAGCATGAAGACTTTGTTTTTATTATCCTATTTGATTTATTTATTTAATGTTGAATAATTATTTATAATTTGGGTTTGTTATGGCCCATTAGACATTGTTTAAGGGTTTATTTTATTATTTGACTTATATTAGTTAATTACTAGTTTAAGCCTATTAGCTTGTAACCCAAAAGGAGTCCATTAGGCTTAGTTAAGAAGAATATATTATGTTTTTTTGAGCTGCAAATTTGGGCAACAAGTTAAAGAATAAACATGATTTTTTTTTTTGTTTGTTTATGGCAAAACAACCTTCCTTCGCAAGGACAAAGATCGTACACTGACTTATCGAAGATTAACTAGGTTCGCGGTGCCATTTGCATACACAGGGTTCTTAGATACAAGGTTATTTTTAGGTTCAAGTCTTTTTCCAATATCTTTGGTTCTTAGGTACAGGGTTACCTCTGGGTCAAGTTTTTATCAAACCTGATTTTTAGCTTTCTGGGTTATTATCTACTTTGTTGAGGGTGGCTTGACTACGTGATCAAGAGGTAGTTTTGATATGTAGTTTTAAAAATGGGTTACAACCAAAAAAATAGTTAGTTTTGCTTACGTGATGTAGTGAATCTTTAAAAGAAATTGAACTAGAACAAGGATGCTAATAGACTGAGTGTTAGGGTGGTCATATTTGTGACGATGAGAGCTTGATATGTGACAAAATATAGGGGTGTTGTGTGCTACTTTCTGTAGAAGAAAAAGAATAGGAAGAAGAAAAAAAAAGAAATGAGGGAGGGGAAGAGAGGAGATTGTATGTCAGGTTATAACTTAAATATTACCGACAAATTATCTTTATATATATTCATTCCTTCATTTCCAAATGTAATTCTTTCGGTATTCACCGACATAAATTTTATGTCGGTAAATACCAATGTAAATAGCGAGGAAATATTTTGTTGATAAATGTCACTATAATTTACGAGGTTTTATATATATATATTTATGTTTGTATTTGATAATTTTTTGATAGTGTTTGATCATGTCAACCAAATCATTAAAAATACAATCAATTCAACCAAGGTTAACTAGGTTAATGTTTTTTTTTATTCAACTTGATTCCGGCCCAAATTAGATTCTAGGTTACAAATTTTTTGAGTCAACTCATCTGATCAAGTCAGATTGGATTTAATAACTATGGTGGGTGCAACAAGTTTGAACTATTCAATATGATTTAAAAACCATTAACTTCTTTATATACTTGTGTGATGAGGAGATGTTAAGAACAACGTTGACTAGAATGATACTGGTTTTTTTACCCACTTTATATAATGGGTCAAATAATTTTTTTCAACCTTAAAAGAAATTATAAAGATATCAGGAAGTAAGAAAATTGATGCATGCAAGCCGAAATACTTTTAAAATACTTAAATGGTGACACGTTTGATGAAATATTTTTTATTAAAAAAAATATTAAGACGTCGACACATCGGATTGACCTAGGCCAACAATGGTTGACCAGCGAAACATATAATTTGAGATATGAGATCGTGATAAAACCATGGAACCCATACATAAACAATTTTGAAAGTCCAATTATAATGAACTAATCATTAAAGGTTTAAAGAAGTTATAATTAAAACAAAAGGACCTAAAAAAAGTTACTTAGGTAAACCTATATAGGCAACAGGCACAACAATGCTAGTTGGGGCAAATGTTTTTGGACATAAGAAGAAAAATATTAAAGCGATGCTAGGGTTTTTAAAGAACTAAAAGATAATTTTGATCAATTTAATAATATAAAAAAACAACCCTAATTTAATAACATGTGAAAAAACAAAGTAAACCCAAGTGAATCTCCTAAACTTGAGTTAATATTCCAAAATTATAACTCGTGAAATTTTAGACCTAGGCTTATTCAAGAAGGCCAATTTCCAACCAATTTAATTATAAACCCTCAAAAATTTTGAAAACTAATTTGAATTTGAATGATGAATAAAATTAGTGTGGGATTGATACAATATGGACAATAGAAGGAAGAATGAAATTGATATATAAGGTTCTATCTGAACCAGTTGACCGATTCAACTGGCAGTGGGACATAATTGAGGGAAAAATAAGAACTTCACGGGAATTCTCCTCTTCTTCTTTAAACACTCAACTGTGGGCAGAGAAAGAGGAAAAGAAGAGAAATGAAAGGAGGGTTTTGAAGCTTTTCAATAAATCCTTGAGAGAAATCACTAAAGAAAGCTAGATTTGACGAATTATGAGGGTTCCAAGGGATCACTTAAAAGAATTGAATAGTGAATTTGGCTATTGCTAAAATCGTACAATTTAATCAGTCGACCGTTTAAACTACCCAAATGTATAGGTCGATTGATTGAATAGTAAAACTGGTTACCGTTAAATTTATCAAACCAATCGAACGATTGAAGGGTACCAGTCAACCGATACAACTAACAGTGAACTGTCTTGGAAATCGATGAATTTATGTTCTATAGAAGTATGAAACCTAGCTAAGTAAGAAGGATTTTTAATAGTGTGTATATATATATATTCTCGCATTTTACAATTAATTGTTTGAAAGTATTCTAGAAAAATGAGGACGTTACATTAATGTTAAATGATAAAATAAAATAAATTAATCTAAAAAACTCGTCAAAGTATAAAAATAGCAATTAAAAGGATGGAAATAAAAAAAAATTTATAAATCATCTTAAAAAATAACAATAAAAAAATAAGAACTAAATCTAAGATATGAAAAAATTAAAAAATAATGAAATTGAAAATAATTTTATTACCGCCATGCTCAAAAAAAGTTACAGAAACAAACTGCAAAAGAATATTCATGTCAATCCTATTTTATGTTTATAAAGCTGGCAGGATTAAATGTAATGAGCCTTCTGCTATTTCTCGATGGAGTTTAATAACTAATGACTATATCATTATCAAATTTGCTTATCAATTAAAAAATTAATATTTTTTGAAAACAGCATACGAAAACTGTCCATTATTTTAAAATTAAATATCATTACTTGACAATTTCATTTTAATAAAAGGTTAAAATCATGAATTACGTACATGACAAAGATTTTGAGAATTTTAGGCATTTAGTAACTGTTTGTTTAGTGTTCTTTACTTGAAAAAAATATAAAATTTATTTTTTTTAATTTGTTTTGATGATTTTGATATATTAATATAAAAAAAAATCATTTTAATATATATTTTAATTAAAAAATATTTTTGCAAAATTATCATGTATCATTGGCAAAAACGCTCTTAATCATGCAAACACAACACTCATTTATGAGTCTCTCTGATATGATAAATTGTGTATATTTTAAAATCTTATTTTTTTTCTCCTTGCTTATAATTAGTGGAATTTATTAGATAGCATATAAATACCATTATTTAATGACTTGAAAACTTTTTGAAGGGCGTGTGATTTTTTTTAAGGGACACTTCATTATAGATTGTGGTGGAGATAGAATAAAAAAAAAAGATAAATCTGTGTTAAACCGGATCGAATCATCATATACATATGATTTAAAAAAAATATCAAGATAAATCAAATGTTATGAAAAATATAGAGCTGAGACACTAGAGTGAGTCACATGTGCCGCTCATAATAAATCAGCTGAGTTTTATTTTGAATTGATTTGATGGTTTAACTGGATGAACTATAAAATCAACTTGAAATGAAATCCAACCTGAGTCAAATTCTGAATTGCCAAATTATTGAATTGAATCGAAGATTACTAGATTGGCCTACGTACTGAAGAGGCTGGTTTAGCAATTAATTAGCTATTTAAATTAATGTGCCACCATCTAATATCCGTCGGTCGAGTATACATAATTTGTCCTCAAGTAGGTGAATCTTGGCAGCAGTCGCTTCAGGGAGGATGGGTAGGTCATTGATATTTAAGGAGAGTATTCATTCTATATACCATTTCCATGGTATTTGATGAATTTCAATCCTGGGATCCATAAATACATCGGAGTAATTAAATCAAATTAATGGATAATGTGACAAAGAATATAGGGTTTTTTAAACAAGAATTAATAAATAAAGTGGAGCAAAAACTACCAAACTCCACAAGAGAAGAAGATTATTTTCAAGCTTACAATGCGTGAATTTACAAGTTCAATAAAGAACCACACAGGTTAGAGAGAGAGAGCGACTTGCAGACATTGAAGAGGAACCATATCATGGTGTCCTTGCTAGCTATAGCTGGTTGCTGTAGAATTTATTTTTCTTCGACTACGGAAAAGTTGGTAAGATTTTAATGCTCACATGCCTTGTAAGCAGATCATTGATTCGTGTTTCAGAAGTTTTGCGTAATTTTTTTATATTAACGTATGAAAAATATATATAAAAAAAATATTAAAAAACATCAATTTAATATTATTTTTCAAGTTAAAAATACTTTTAAAAAATATAACAAAAAAAAATTTGTATAGATCAAAACCCAAGTCTTCAACTTGGACTCAAGTAAATCAAATAGAAAAGGATGCTGAATGCCAAAGACCTAGCTCCAGAAACAGTCAAAATCCAAAGAAGGGAGCATGAGTCTATTTCGAGTGTGTGTGTGAAGGAACAGCTAGCTAGCTTTTCGACTATATATACAAAGAGAAGTGGAACTGGACGCTGTGACTCCTGGCTAGCATGCAGATTTAGCTACCATGAGAAATAAACCTAGCGAGGCCATTAATGTCGATAGCAGTATCTCACAAAACCAGCTCACCTGGGAGAAATCGATGCATGAGTATGGACGCTGTGTAAAAACATCCAGATTAATGAAATATACGGTCCCCGTTAGTATAAAAAGAAAAAATCGAAGGTAAAACTGTTAAACATCCCAAAATTTTTAGCATTAAATTACTTTTCTCCCTACCATGCATAAGTCGTCGTCCTACTGTCTGATAGGGGGACAGTCCTATGGATATACAGATTGCCGCATCAATTTCATGTTGTGCAGGAAAACTTTGACTGTCAAAACGAGGCGCATATCAATCCGTGTAGCAACAGAACTTCAATGCATCACCATTGGAGGTGAGAGATGGAGGTGAGAGATGGTGGTGGTTGGCAAACGTAAAACGCAACGGGGGAGGCGGGAACGTTTGGGAACGCGGCTGCGGCTGCGTTTTTAAAAAATTTAAATTTTTTTTTTTACTAAAATTTAATATGATTTGTATGTTTTGAATCGTTTTGATGTGCTTATGTCAAAAATAATTTTTTAAAAATGAAAAAAATATCACTGACATGCATTTTGGCACGAAAAGTTATTTGAAAAGCACTCGTAACCACACTGCCAAACACGCTCCTGAACTGGTATTTATTGTGGAAGGAGACATGTATAAATGTATCTAGGTGACTTTAGAGGCCTTCGAATTGATAGCAAGATGTACGGCCTACATAAATATATCAGCCTTGATTACATTTTAGAATTCAACTATTTCAAAAGTATTTTTAAAAATATTTAAATTTTTTTATTTTTTTTAAATTAATATTTTTTAGTATTTTTATATTATTTTGATATGTTGATATCAAAAATAATTTTAAAAAAATATTATTTTATTATATTTCCGAGCAAAAAACACTTTAAAAAGAAACTACTACTACATTCTTAAACACCCTTTTAATACACCCAAACACCCTCTTAATGCACCATGTTGTCGTAGATATAACAAATATATTAAAAGGTTTCTCATGTGGCCATAGATATACTTCATTATTTATTGTTATAATAGTGTAGTGACATCTATGGTCTTGATTAAAAACAATAATTGTTTATGAACTAGGGATGGTTTAGTATTTTTGCACGATTTATTTGTTACTATTGATTTGTTTTTGGGTGTTTTTGTCTATTCATCATTTTAATGACCAGTCAAGTAACCAAAATACCTCAAGAGTAAAAAAAAACCAATTGTTTTGGGTAGGGATATTAGGTATTTTTGTTTTTTAATACACAGTGCAATTACACTTGTACCCTTAGATCAAAGAGATATAATTCATAGGAATCATGGGTACTAGGGTCTTTTGGTCTTGGTTTTTTTGTTAATAGTTGATTTTGTTGAGGGCGGTGTTGTAATTTAACATTAAAATATATAATACTTTTTAATGGGAAAAAGGCTATGGCACGTTCACATCACACACAAGCGTGTGTGGGAGCTGCCGAACACTTTGGGTGATGAGCACAGCAGCTCCTAGTGGTAAAAAATGGGTTTTCACCATATTATTTTATTCCTTATCGTCTCCTCATCCATAATTGATGGCGTGTGTAGTCAAGATGTGGGCAGTTTATCGTCAGTGATCCTTTTTTTTTTACCTTTGGTTCTCTCTCCTACCACTAGAAAAGCATTATAGTCCTCATTGTTATTAGTATTTTAAATTTGGTCTTTTTAGTTTTGATTTTAATAATTTTGTCATTTTTCTTTTTGTTAAAATTTTATTTGTTTTCAATTTAAACCTTGGTTTCTAATTTGTATATACAATATGTTTTGATTTCTTCCTTCTACTTTGAATTTCTTTTTTTTTTCTTTGTCCTTTTGTCAAAGTTTTTATTGCTTTCAATTTTATCCTTCAAATCAAGTTTATGATTTTTTTTTGTTTTTTCAATGATTTCAATTTGGTCCCTCTTCTTTTGATTTCTTGTTGTTTTTCTTGGCTCTTTTGTCAAAGTTTTTATATTTTTCAATTCTATCCTTCAAATTAAGTTCAAGGTTTTTTTTTCAATAATAATAATAAGAAGAAGACGAAGAAGAAGAGAGAAGAAGAATGATGATGATGGTTATGATATTAATAGTTGTGATGATAATATTGATGATAGTAATAATTGTGATAATAATAGTAACAACAACAACAATAATAGTAAGAGGAGGAGGAGGAGGAGCAATAATAATAATAATAATTTTAGTAGTAGTAATAGTAGTCGTAGTAGTAATAATAGTGATGATATTACTTATTAATAATAGTAGTAATAATAATTTTGATCTTCATACTTTAAATTGCTATTTTTTCCTATCTTTTTGTATGATTAAAATTCTATTTTTTTCACCCTTTAATAATTAATTTTTTTGAAATTGGATTTCATGGTTTTCTAGATTAGGTGCTTCAGATCTAGTGACTTCGGTTAAAGTTAACATTTTTTTTTTAAAAAAAAAAAGGCTTTATGATTCTCTTTATGTTTTTATCGGATTGTTCCAGTCACATAATTTGGGCCGCAGGTTTGGCGGAATATCTCGTGTTGGCTTTAGATTTAATTAGCATTGTTATACATTTGTCATTAGTGTTTTTTATGTTCTTTTTTAACCCCATTTCAATACCTAAACAATGCCTTTTTACAAAAAATAGTTCAGACTCACGGCAAAGTGTAGGCACCAAGGCTAGTATATTATTACTAATTTGCAACATATTTTATGGCAGGAGATGGCTAAGAGCTTTCTCTCTTCTTTTCTTTTTTGGTGACTTTCTCTCCTCTCTCTATATATCCAATCACTCAAACATATTGAAAATAAAATTTAGGCCCAAATCTTGAGGGATAAGATTATAGTTTTCTGCCCCTCTTAAATAATGTAAATGAAACAGGTTCTATTTTTTCAATCACTGAGGATGTCTCATGTGATCGAAAGATCGAGGTACAAGTATTTGGACTCTAATTATTATTATTATGAAAACAACATATATGGACCTCTAAATCTCCATTTCTCAACAAAAAAAAATTCGTAATCAAATCAAATTAAAAAAAAAGTTCAAGCATGATCTACTTTTTGACGAAGAACATAAATATTTTTTTTTAAGATGACTAATATAATGAAGAGTCGTAGTTCCTATCATGGCTTGCATGGCATTGAATGGCAGAGCTGCCTCTTGAAATGAAGGGTTTTGGGTTTAATCATAAAATTATTATTTTGAAGGAGTCGCCACCTAGTATCATGATTACTAGAAAACATATGGTTTGTGAGAATCTGGGTAAAAGAACTAGTTGTGCAAAGGGACAAAGCCGACCAGAGCATATGGATAACTTGGGTAATGGTCCAAAGCCCCTACTTAACAAAAAAGCCCCAAGAATAAGTAAGTTGTATTTGTCAATTATGCTTTATGAAATGAAAATTGCCTCCACTTAACAAAAGCCCCAAATACAAAATGAAAATTGTTCAAGGACCCACTTGTCAGATATATATAAAAAAAATAAAAAAAAATATTTCTTAAATACTTTGAAAGGTCTCATTTATGATTTTTCTGAAGGCCCCTATTCACCTTAAGTCGAGTCTACAATGAGAAAATGCATCAACCCCAGTCCCTACTTATGATAAACTGTATTATTGATTGATTGTTATTCTAAGTCGTGTTTCTATTTTTTGGTCTCATCTAAAGTTTAAGGAAGATCTCTATTCGTGAGAAAATCTCTATCTTATCGGGTTAAATTCTAACCATTCTAAAGCCTAAATCTTAGCATCACTTTTATTTTCTATTTTGTCACTTTAATACCTGAGAGTGTACTTTAAAGTATAATTTTATACCCTCAAATAATAAAGTCTACAACTAATTCCTAATATTTTTTTTTTGCTATTAATTCATTTAATTTAATTCTGAAAGTATGCATTATATTGTAAAATTCATACCCAAAATATTAATTAAACAAATTATTTTTTGTGAGATTTTTTAAATTTTCGTCAAATCCTA
>Ga0307507_10009719_pt1 | contig 12703 bp, 6 predicted proteins | sample 7_EM_MG_FD_207223 | JGI IMG/M metagenome (GOLD analysis project Ga0307507, IMG submission 207223) | Populus trichocarpa ectomycorrhiza microbial communities from riparian zone in the Pacific Northwest, United States - 7_EM | ecosystem: Host-associated > Plants > Roots > Unclassified | place... | reverse complement strand
CCAAATGCGCAGATTACTGGCAGGTTGCGCGCAGGCTGCGTGTCAAAAAAACACGACATAGGCTAGTCGGTCGAGTTGCCAAATGACCTCAACTGCGCGCCAATTGCGTCAACCACCAACCATTGAGGCTATTGAAAGAGTACCATATTTTGCCGATGTAAGGATAAAAATTAAGAGGAGGGAGATAGTGTTATAGACGCTTTAAGTATAGTATTATAACTACTTAGAGAGGAGTTGGAGGAAGCTAGTTAGTTAATAAGGGTATAGTCTAGAATGGATCTAGTAGAACTATATAATAAGAAATGGTAACTAAGGTTATATAATGTAATCTATATAATCTATATAATCTATAAGATCTATAATAGAGTAAGTAGAGTAGACAGAGTAGGCGAAGCAAGGACTTTTTTAGGCGTATAATTGTGTATTTAAGGACCCACAGTCCCTACCTAGATAGTTCTGTAATAGGCTTATACAAATGCTTCTAAACCAAAGCTTGTAGATTGCTACTATATAAGAATACTAAGCTAAGGAGAAGAAGAAGACTAGTAGAGACTAGCGAGATATAAAGGGGTTGTTAAGGCGCTAGTAGTAAGCGAGCCAATAGCGATTTGGCAGAATTTGGCAGAATATAGTAGAATTTGGCAGATTGCCAGAAAATGGTAAGTTGCGGCAAACTGCGGCAAATTGCCCTAGAAACGGTAAAGTAGCAGATAACGCGCTCTAGCACCGTTATATTACCCCCCCCCCCTTTCTAAAAAAGCCTGCCCTTAGGCTTTGTCCAAGTTCTTTATTATTATCTAAATTATTATAGTTATCTACCCCTTCTTCCTAGCATTTAATCTAGCTGTTTAGTTTATATAGTAGCCCAGGGAGGTCTAGGTAGGCTAGGTGGAAATCTTATAGCTTATAGGGGGAGTACTTAAAATTAGATACGGGGTACTATTCTAGATCTTTATTGTGATCTACCTAGCTTATATAGTATTTTAAGGTACTACAGTTCTTCTTAACTGCTAAGATCTCTTTAACTTCCTATTCTTTATCTTCTGTAATCTAAATTGGTAGTAGTAGGTTATTATACTATCTAGGTAATAGGTTGTCCGCAGCCTTCTGCAGTTAGTCTAAAGAGAAAATAGGATAGATCTTTATTAACTCTAGTAGCTTAGCCCTAAAAGAGTGCCCTTTCTTCTTAAGGATTTTATAGGGGCTAGCTATTTAGTAATCTAGTTTATAGCTTGGTTTCTAGGTTTTTTGGTTTTTTGTTAACACATATACCTTATCTCCTACTTAGAAATCTACCTTACGGCAATATTGGTTTATATTAGCCTCTTTCTTCTCTTATACCTTTTTTATAATTGCTTAGGCAGTCTCCTAGGCTCTGTGCATTCTCTTAGTAAATATCTAGGCCTCTTTATAGCTAAGGCGTTTGTGGGCTGTTATAGGTCCTATAGGTCTATCCCAATTAAAGGATATTTGTGGTTTATATCTATAGAGTAACTTAAATGGCGATATTCCTATACTGTTATAAGGGAGCGTAAGCTATGCGTAGTTTATTATAGGCAGTAGTTCCAACTAGTTGTCCTAGTAGTAATTAATAAAAGGGTAAAGTCGCTAGTTAAGGTACTGGTTTATAATCTTGGTTTAGCCATTAGTCTAAGGGTGGAATGTGGTAGAGAGCTTAATCTTAATCCTAAGGATACGGCAGAATTTATCCTAGAAGTCTGATATAAATTAAGGTCCATAGTTAGAGATAATTAACTTAGGAGCGCCATAGATCTGGTAAATATTATTAATATATATATGGGCCATATCTTTTGCGGTTATAGTCTTAAAGTAAGGAAGGGAAATGGCTTACTTACTTAGTTGGTCAACTACTATAAAGGCTATATTATAGCCATGTTTGTCCTTTAGGAATAATTTAAAGTCCATTATAATATGCTGCTAAGGGCGTTTAGGAACTGGCAGTGGTTATAACTATCTAAGGGTTTAATCCCTAGGGGTATCTGCCTATTTATAAGCATAACAATTCCTAATAAATCGTTCTATATTAGATAGGAGTCCCCGCCAGTAGTAGTAAGGCACTAGTAGTTAGTAGGTCTTATTTTAACTAGGGTGTGCTATAGAGACTTAATAGTAGGCTTTACAAATTAGCTCTATTTATAAGTTGTTAACGTCTGGAACTATAAGCCGTTCTTAGTATAAGAGTAGTCTATCCTCTATTTCCAAATTAGGGTTACCTTCTATAGCTTAGTTACGGAGGGCCTTTAGGGATTCAGCTATATGGTTTGCAATTAGGATGTAATTAATTAGTCCTATTAGTTTATCTAGGATCTCTCCTTCTATAGGTGCTAGCTTATTCTACTTAGAGCTTAGTTCCTTAAGAATATATAGGTTAAGCTATTTGGGATAGAGGAGGGCATATATTTGGTGCTAAGCCTTTAGCTTATCTTATAGTTCTATATCCTATTCTCTCTAGGTAAGAGCATTAGCGTTAGAATTTTGTCTACTAAGGTAGTATATAATTGTAAAGAAGAATTAAGAGAGTATTTTAGCCCACTAGGCCTGTTAACTAGTAAGCTGCTTTATTGTTATAAAATACTTAAGGGCTTTATAGTTAGTATAGACTTTAATCTAAAAGTCTGTGCTTCTAAGCTCTGCGCGCTACTAGGATAACAATTATATAATAGCCAGCATCTCCTTATTATGCACCTCGTAGTTATACTCTACTAGGGCTATTATCTTTAAGAAGAACGCGATAGGGTACCACTTGCTATCTAGGTGTAACTATAAGAGAACCCCCACTACTACTTTATTGGAGGTGTCCGTTTCTAGCATTAATTTAAGGTCTAGGTTATAGTAATGGAGAATTAAGGAGGAGGTAAGATGGTCCTTTAATTCCTTAAAAGCTTCTATATAGTTATCATCAAAAATAAAAGGCGTATTGTTTTTTATTAGTTGTATAAGAGGCTTAGCCATAACTCTATAGTTATAGATAAAACGATAGTAGAAGTTATAGAAGCCTAAAAATGACTAGATTCCTTTTACAGTATAAGGGTAGTTCTAGTTATGGATTATCTTAATCTTCTTAGGGTTAACTTTAATTCCTTCTATACTAATAATAAATCCAAGGTACTTTATTTATTTTACTCCAAATTTATATTTCTTAATATTAACTTATAGACCTATATTCCGCAGCCTCTCTAGGACCTTCTTAATATAAACTTAGTACTTAAGTTTATTATCTAAGTATATAAGAATGTTATCTAGGTATACCGTATAGAATTTATTAAGATAGTTAAAAAGAATATCATTTATATATTATTGGTATATGGCTAGCCTATTTATTAATCTAAAAGGAAGGACTTTATATTTATAAGAACCATAGCGGGTATAGAATATTATTAGGTCTTCTAATGCAGGGTCTATCCTAATTTGGTAGAAAGCTTGGTGGATATTAAGCTTAGTAAAGACTTTAGCTTAGCTTAGACGTATAAGGGTCTCATTAATTAGGGGGAAAGGGTAGTAATTTTTCTAAGTAATAACGTTTAGTTTTTAATAGTCAATACAGAAATAAAGGCCTTTATTAGGTTTCTTTATAAATAGGATAGAGAAAGTAAAAGGGGCCTAACTTAGCTTAATAAACCCCTTATAGAGGTTATTAATTAAGTACTACTTAGTTACTTTTAGTTTCTCTATAGTTTGCTAATAAAGGGGGCTATAGCCTAGAGAGTTATCGGCCTCTAGTTAAATTTTATAATTATAGGTTTAGTGGGGGGGCAGTATATCCAAAGCTACTTTTAAGAACGCGTCTTTATAGTCTAAGAGGTATATAGGAAGGAGGCGCTTAACTAGCTCCTTGTTAGTTTTCTCTACTAGCCCTTCTTCCCTCTTATTAATAATCTAGTTAATTTTATATAAGCTGGTTATAAAGACCTTATTATCCTTTTAATATATATTAAAGTAGAAACCTATAGCGCTAATTGCTGTAATATCTACTATAGGGAGGTCGTGTAATAGTAGGGGTGTCCATGGCCTTAGGGGCCTTTAGCGTATTAGCGTTGTCTTTACTTTTTTTAGCTCTTATTATATCTTCTAAAGGTTATCCTCTATATCTTATTAGTATGTCCTCTCCCCTATTAGCCGGATCTCTATAACTTAGAAGTTATCTATATTACTGTCCATTCTACTTATATAAGTAAAGTCTTCTTTAGGATTAGTCCTTTAAGGGAGTATCCTTGTTAGTATAGAGTTCCTACTAGCCTTATAGTGGGCATCTTCTTAGGTAAAGGCTAGGTTACGGTCCCTAATATCCTACTAGTAAATAGGGTTAACTTTCGCGGCTAATATCTTATAGTTAGTACGGATTTCTCTAATAAAGGAGGGTAACTTTAGTCTATTCTCCAGCCAGATAAACCGTCTTTATTAAATATTTAGCCAAATATTAAAGTAGGATATCTATTTTTAACTAAGGATTATATTATAGGACCCTAGGTCTAGAATGCAGAAGGGGATACTAAACTAGTATTGTCTATTAATAGTAATATATAGCTTTAGAACATAGGTAACCGGCCTACCATCTTGGCTATTATAGCCTTTTATTTAAATAGGCTTCTCTAGTTAGGTAGCATTTATATTTAAGAACTTAATAACATTATTTATATAAGCAGTATTTATAAAGGTAAAGCTATTTACTCTAGTGTTAATAAGGGCAGTTGTATTAACTCTATATCTATTTTAAGATACTATATATAGAACTATAAAGTGTTTTCCACCTATTAGCTAACTTAGATTAATCTCTTTAAGATTAATAGGGTACCCTAAGGGGGAGTCTTTTCCTAGGGTTTATCTTTTCCTAATTTATTAGATATTTCTTCTTTCTCTATCTCCTTAATATTACCTATATCTTTTAGCTCTAGATAGGACAAGATATAGTAACTATTCTTTTCGCAATTAAAGCACATAACTATGGTAGGGTTAATTAGGGTATTGCGGCAAGCATTAGCTAAAGGTATAATATATAGTAGGTTAGGCGAGGCTTATAAGTAGGCCGTTATAACCGCTTTTAGTATAAGGGCGGTTATGGTTTGTCTTTCAATGCTAGCTCCCATTAGTATAGTAGATAGGTTACAGTTACTATAGGGCCGCTTTAATTAATTAGAATAGGCGTTAATTTATTTTAGTTCTAAATCTAGCAACTGTGAGGGCGCGAAGAGGCTTCGGGGAAGATTTGAAGGAACAAATATAAATTCTATCTAATCTAGGGGTATATAGCTCTTGCAGAGTACAAGACGTTGCGTAAAGAAGAGAAAGGAACATAGGAAACTTATAACTAAACATTCGGGGTCTTGGCAGCAGACGCGTGGGCACGAGCCCACGCGGATTTCGACAAGTTTCAACCAAATTCCATCACGTCGGTGGAATTTGGTGGAATTCGATCGAGTCGGCGGAACTTAGTGGAAAACGGTTGATTACAGCGGACAATCGCGGACAGTTGCAGACAGTTGCAGACAGTTACAAACAGTTTACAAACAGTTTCATACAGTTATCTGTCGAGTGTTTCACCGAGACATTCCTACTGTAACTGGGCTAGTCCCGTTACAGCAACAAATGTTAGGCTATAAGTCTTTAGTAGGTTAGTAGGTTGTCTAAAGCCACCACAATCTTCTCTTATAGTTAAACTGTTAGCTTATTATATAGATCTAAATAGTAGTTCTTAGGGGGAACCTAGCCCTTGCCTACTAAGTGTAAGAATTAAGTCTAGAACTTGGTAAAGGATTAGTTTAATTTTATTATTAAGCAATTATAGTTATAACAGGTATCTCATACTTTATTTGGATTAACATAAATAGCAGCTAGATGCTATATTATCTTATTAACAGATATAAACTAGATAGGTAACTTGTCCTTAAACTTAGCCTAAAGGTGTTACTAAGTGTTCCTAATAGTTCAACTAAAGAGGTAGAGTATTTTAGCTTCTTTAGAGGGGAAATAGTTATAGTTAATATAAAGCTTTCCTTATACCTGGATTCTCCAGTTCTTAAAGGTTAGGTCTACGCTATTTAATAATAGTGGGGGGTTAGGGAGCTTAACGGATTTTAATTGCTTTGTTATTATATCTATACTCTCTAGGGTATTATATTTGGTTAAGTAAATAGGTTAACTAAGGCTTTATAAAGGGGAGGCTAGGCTATTTTATAAGGCAGTAAGGCTTTCCAGGATCTCCTTTAGAGTCTCTTATATACTTTAGGCTTAAAGATAATTAACCTTCTAATTGGCTGTAAAAGTACAAATCTGCTCTTATACACCTATAACATTATTATTGTCTTTAATTTCTGATCCTAATTAGATCTTATGTTCCTCTTAAGTAGAGGTAGGTCTTTTAGATAAGCTTACTTTAGGTGCCATTATTAGCTTCCTAAGGTTTATTAGAATTATATAATTTAATTCTGGGGGTGTAGGTTAAGTATAGTCTAACCTCTAAAAGTGGGATATTGTTAGGGCCTTCCCAGGCGTAGTAGTATGAGTTTTAGTGTCTAAGTATAACGCGTTAACGCGTTATTGCAGACAAAGGTCTTCTTTTAGGGTGGGATATTATTAAGGCCTTCCCAGGTAGTATAGAGAGAGCTTAGTATAATATAACGGGCTCGTATAAATGCTTCTGAACTAAAGCTTGTAGATTGCTACCATATAAGAATACTAAGCTAAGGAGAAGAAGAAGACTAGTAGAGACTAGTGAGATATAAAGGGGTTGTTAAGGCGCTAGTAGTAAGCGAGCCAATAGCGATTTGGCAGAATTTAGCAGAATTTAGTAGAATTTGGCAGATTGCCAGAAAACGGCAAGTTGCGGCAAACTGCGGCAAATTGCCCTGGAAACGGCAAAGTAGCAGGTAACGCGCTCCAGCACCGTCACAAGTTCCTTTCTTTATAGTGAATCTTAGAATACAATTAGAGTTAATCTGTTGGGCAACCACTCCACCAGTTGTTATTTGTACTTGTATATTGTTGACTTCCTGTTTACCTATACACCTAGCCCATTAACAAGTCCACCGTGGTATTTCCTACAAGGCTTCGTTATAATAAGAAGGCCTATTCTTATAACTTCTTTAGCTAATAGCTCTAGTAGTGTAGTCTTATCTACCTCATCTGCCTTATCCTTAGTAGTCTTACCACGGGCCTTAAAAACGGCTCCTAATTCGTCCTTAATATCCTTAATCGGGCTGCTTGGCCAAGTGTCCTTAATATCCTTAATTAGTACCGCTGCCTACTGCGTAGCTACTAAAGCCTCTAAAGGCTGCGCAACTACTGCCAATAAACTATTGTGTGTATACTACGTTGCTTAAAAGGATTGTGAATAGGACTCCTAGGCTAGAGGTGCTTTTAGAGGCTTTGGAGGCCTTAGAGGCTTTGGAGCCGAAGACATATGACGTTTTTTAGGCGGCGTAAAGACGATATTTTACTGGTAATTTAAGGATTAAATAGGCGGCAACGATATTGAAGCTTTTTAATTAACTACACCAAATATTATACAGGCTTCCTAGCTACGTCGCTGCTGTTCACCGCAATATTCAAGCGTCGAAGATGTCAATGAGGCGCTAGCACCCCTGCCGCCGAGTAATTGTACTGACTTGAGGCCTCAACACCAAGCTATATACGGTATAGAGCCTTAGATAGGCTTATGAGGCTTGCATATACGAAAAGTGCAAGAAACGGTTGCCACACAATGGGATGGCAATAGCCTCGTACGGAGACGAGCCGATGAGGAGGGAAGGGCTGCAGGCCCGAGGAGCTTATAAGGAGGTGCCAAGGGCTAGCCGAAGGCTAGGCAGCCCCTGAGAGCTCCCGGGCGAAGCTTACTTACGTAGGAGTATAATGCCCGTCGCACAGGCTTGTTAATCAATCACCTAAATTTCAATATTGAATTGAATTGAATGCCAAGACTCAATCAATTCAATCAACTGAGAGCGCTAGCTTGGCAACTCAATCAATATAGAGGTTCTAGTTGGATCGAATTGATTGATAAATATTGAAACTTTTAATATTACATAGGAACATGCTGAACATAACATGTAATAATGCTCTAACCCTTATTTTTCTTAGTTTCCCTCACCAAAAAAGGGTTACCCGAGTATCACCCGTTATTTACACTGTCACATCGTCGCCAGAGTCTTAGCAGGTAAGAAGAGTTTTACAACTAGATTTGCTCACCGACAATATCAATTCTATTATCACGGCTTCTAACGCATCAGATAATGGCCAAATGAATACCTCAACACTCTCTATAGCTCGTTCTAATCCTACCGTCCCTACCAACCTCCAGCACGCCTCCGATTACAGCTTAGATGGCAATACCGACGCGTCTACTACCGATCACTCCTAATCGCGTACAACTACAATCTGATATAATCGGAGTTTTAATGGCGGTAGGACTGTGGGACAAAGAAGGCGTAATTAAGATAGTAGATGGGCGGTTAAGGCAGCCGCGGAAGGAAGGAACAGAAAATACACTGCAGGATAGTAACTCAACGCCATGCCAAGACCCGCGATAGGCCTATATTGACGGCAGGGGCGACAGAAACGACGTTAGAAAGCAATCTAGGCGTCGCCAGGTAGGTCCTCCTGCATCAATATCATGCCAAGACTCATGATAATTACTGACTGCTATGTAGTTGCAATTAGTTGCAATCGTTTCAATATTGAATCAATCAATTCAATCAACCGAGCCTTCTACTTACAAAGCTTTCAATTCAATCAATTCGAGGCCTCAATTAAACTGAATTGATTGATTAACAAGCCTGCCGTCGCATTACGAGGCCTTTAACTAGATTGCCTTCTAGACTTTCTGTTACTCAATGCCACCTAGCCGCTCAGGCATGCTGGGCCGTTCCATTCGCCCGGAATCTTCGATTTGTGGGCCGCAATCCCCAGCTTAATGGACTAGAAAAAACGCTCTTTGCGCGAAACCAACATTTAAAGGTCGCACTTATCGGCCTTGGAGGTGTAGGAAAAACATAAATTACGCTTGAGTTAGCCTACCGCACAAGAGATCGGTACCCAGAATGCGCGGTCCTTTGCGTGTCAGCAACAAACATGGAGAGCCCTCAATTTGGTAGTCAAGCACATTTGGACTTATCCACCGAAAACACGACAGATGAAGCGAGCATTCGAGATCCGCAAACGACTAATTTAAAGGGTTGGACCAGGACTTGTTTTCATGGGGATTTTTAGTCTACATATATGTTCCATTCAACATTCACTCATTGAACAATTGGTCTTTTTGGAAGAGTTGTGTGACTATGCATCCAATTACATTCTCATTCTCTATTACTGTGGTATACTATTATTAATTGAATTCATTTACCCAAAGGTTGGGTTCAAATTCTGTCTACCTAATCTCCCTTGATTGCATAGCAGTTTCTGTGCTGGCATGATTCGCTGCATTCACCAAATCAAAAAAAATGTCACAGCCGAAAATTCACTCACCATCAAAATTCACCATTAAAAAGGGTTCTGAGTGTGAGAATTTTTCTTCCAACCTTTCTTCAACCCCAACCTCTCAACCTCTCAACCTCTCAACCTCTCAACCTCTCAACCTCTCAACCTCTCAACCTCTCAACCTCTCAACCTCTCAACCTCTCACCCCTAGCTAGTGGCCACATACCCCTACAAGATCGACTGTAAATCTCTTTGCTTGATGCTGCAAAACCCTTACTCCACATCGGGTTAGATTAAAACGATGTCCTTCAATCCAGAAAGACTCCCGGCATGTTACTCATGCGGCGTGATAGGCTTCACGACGGAGACCTGTCCAGAATGTAGGCTGTGTGCCTACTGCAAGAAGAAAGGCCACACAAAGTTTGAATGTCCAAAAGCTCCTCTATGTCGCAACTGCAATAAAAGGGGACATCCGACACATCGATGTCGCTCCAAGACAAACCAACATCCACAATCAGATCCACCGTCGGTTACTTCGCAGAACAAGACACACCAACGTCCCTCCGGGGCAAACCAACATCCACAATCAGATCCACCACCAATTACTTCGCAGAACAATGAGCCTCTAGGAGAAAGCCTGACCAATCGTTCGTTCCGCAAGTGGCGTAGCTTAAATGTCTCTATTACCTGCCCACCCCAAAACCTTGAGACTTCAAAAGATATGCCTGTAAGTAATATCTTTCTATGGGGATATGGCACAGGGCAAGCCGGCCAAGTTAAAACGTAATCTAATCCGTCTTTTAGAATGATGTCAATGTAACACCGGAGATCGTTTTCCCAAACCTGCAACAAATAATACACCAATTGGTTTCCGGCCTAGTACACAACACTTACTCAGAAATTGAGGACCTAGGTTATTCAAGCTGGATTTTGAGCCATGGGGAGGGGGCCGTTACGAAAGCATGCTTCAATTGTATTGACGCTCGATTGCTAGCTCTAAGTGGATTACAACTTACGGTTAAACGGTAAGTATAATCACGGTTTCTGCTTGATCCTAGAGAGTAGTTAGTAACGAATGATTACAGTATGGATGATATCTGGCTTTCACAATCCGAAGACACCGAGTACTGGCCCGACGCCGTTGGGTATGCAAACTACGTTAAAGATAATAGGAATGACAGTTACTTGCGCTTTTACGTTGGCCAGTCAAAGGAAGTTAGGCGTCGTATCCCTTGCCATTTAAGTAACATTTTAAAAGGCAAGTCGGATACTCTTCATTACTATATCTGTTCCCGTGGGGGCGGCCATCGAAGCTCTAGTTTCATACAACTCTAGAAGTTACCACCAAGTCCATACAATGACAAACTTCTCTCAGACAATTGGTATAGCCTATTACACAACATTCTCGAGATGGTATTCTGTCGGGCTTTCCAGTCGCTTCCGTCAAGAGTCCTCGAAACGTTTTTTGGACCACCAGAAACAGGCAGTTACGCAAATGTTGGGCTGAATGTTGCACCTCCACTCCTCCAGTCGGCTGTAGTAGATGATTTTAGGAAAATTCAGTTTACTATTGACATATCCCAATCTCAGGATCCCGAGATTCGCCAGTGGATCTCGGTCAGACAGGCGCAGAAGCCACAATGGAAAAATACCTTGCGCCATGCACGGCAGTCAGGGGCTGTCCTTGACTGCATAGGCGCTCTTCAAAATGCCTTGAAAGGGACCGCGGACTTAGTGCAGATCGATTCATTTGCTGAAGGTGACGAAGATATTAAATCTTTACACGATCTGGACTATTTATTTAAAGACGGGGAGATCGAATCCGGCAAGCTTCTAAAGGAGGTTGTTCCTTTTACCCGTCCACTCGGAAGTCCATCAGCACGAATAGGATTTATTTTGGATTATGGAGAACTAAGGGGGGATTCCTCGCATGGGGATTCAGGACTAAAATTACCATGGGGATTCAAGGAAACGGGGTTCCACCCCGGTAACTCCCTCATATGGACATTCAATCTTCAGCAATCCTCTACAGTCGATATGGACGTGCTTCATAACCTTCAAGTCAGTCCATGGAAAGAACTACTCACCAAAGTTCATCGGAAGTTGATCCAAGGAAGCGCCCTGAAAGTAGTCTTTTTATGCGGAACGAATGCCAGGGAACTAACTCTAGCTGGAGTGGATTCTTATCAGAAATTTGATCTTAAGCTTGCGACCCACAACTATGAGATCTATCTGGAGACTCGTGGAGAAGGCCAGCATAGGTTGTACGTATATTGCCCTGAGCTCCCATGGACCCTAGCAATTGGGGACTGGGTGACTGCACGACGGATTGATACCATTATCAAATTTGCTGCAACTCTTACAAAAACCGAAGGAATCTGGCGAAACGTATTTGAAAGATGCGGAGCGATTGTCCATATCCTTCGCCAAGCACAATATGAAGCAAAGACCGGAGTGCGCATGACAACGGATACATTGGACGTTAACCTTAAAGCGTGGATGTATCACAAAGGTTTTATCAACGACGAGGACATCAGAAAGGTTGAACAAGCGGCTGGATGCCTTACCCGGGGACTCTTAATGCTTTTGCACGTATTCCCTCGTTCCCCATATCCAGACTGTACGGTCCTTCCCCGGACGGCTACTGGAAATCACCGTAAAAGGGACCATGATGTGGCCTTTCAGCCAGAACAGCTTCAAGAAGTAAAAAGTATTTTCGATAAGGTCAAGCAGGCAAAAGAAGCAAGGATATCTATATCCTCCGGTGGCGGAACGAATCAACTCTCAAGCCATGCATTAAACCAACCCCCAACTTCCGAAGATGGAGAGGTAAAATACGTTGAGCGAATGGAGCCAACTCGTGAAAACCTTGCAATTAGTCCTACTTCTAAAGTAGAAGGAGACAACCAAGTGGTGAGCATTTAGGCTATGGTTGCCGTATACGAAGGCCCGGCTAACTAGAGATCCTAGTATGACGATGGATTAAACCAGAAAAATGATGAGCTGGAAATTCTCGACAAATCGCTCGCCGGGTCACCAAATTATGCCTCGTTTCAAGGTCTCGTGGAGAAGGCCTCTATGGTTGCTGAAGACACAGAGGCTAAGATGATGGAAGAAAATAGAATTGAAATACGCGATATCCTGGCCAGACATGGCAATAATCAGTTAGTTAGTTACGGTTATGTTGGATTACATAGTAACATAACCAACCAAATCATAATCGCATCTGCTGATTATGTTACGTAGATACAACTATATAACTAAACCGGGTATA
>Ga0307507_10009717_pt1 | contig 12706 bp, 5 predicted proteins | sample 7_EM_MG_FD_207223 | JGI IMG/M metagenome (GOLD analysis project Ga0307507, IMG submission 207223) | Populus trichocarpa ectomycorrhiza microbial communities from riparian zone in the Pacific Northwest, United States - 7_EM | ecosystem: Host-associated > Plants > Roots > Unclassified | place... | reverse complement strand
TCATATTAGCTTTTTTTTTTTTTTTTAAAGGGCACTCACGTGGACCCTTCTGAATGTGCTAGGAGCCCAAGCTTGGCTTGCGAAGCCTAGCAGTACTTGATTTTTTTCTTTATTTTATTTTGTTTTATTTTATTTAATTTTTTATTGATAAAAAATATCTTTTTTTAGCCAAGCTCTTCTAGCCATTTTTTTTTATTTTGTTTTGCTTTTTTCCCCTTTGATCTTGCATTTTTTTATTGACAAAAAATATTTTTTAATTTATGTTTCAATTAATATATCTTTTTTATGATTATTTTTTTGCTTATTTAGTCTTTTTTAAATATTTTTTTTTAATTTTGTATGTAATTATTTTTTAAAAAACATTATTCTGATTCATCTATAATTTTTTATGCTTTATATGGATGAAATTTATTTTTTAAAAATAAAAAATATTTATTTTTGGATAATATTTCTAATATGTGCAACTTTGCATAATATTTTTATTTTATTTTATTCAATCAATTTCATGTGTGTCTATTTTTATTATCATTTAATTGAATAAAAACTAATTTTAATATAAAAAATTCATTAAATACAACTGAAAAAATAACTTATATTATGAGATTAAATATTTTAATTTATATCTATTTCTCGAATTTTCTAGTTTTATTTTTAATTATTTTTAATGATTTTTTTTATTTATTTACATATATAATTATTAATTTTTTTTAATTAGATTCTTGCATAACCTTTTAATTTATATTTAAGATTTTTTTATATAAAAAACTTTAGAAAAGCTTTTATATTTAATTTTCTTTTCTGAAAAAATAACCCATCTCATGTGAGCTCGGATCAGATAAAAAGTTTTAACTATCTTCAGTTTTTATACTTGAAAATCAAAATTGGCAGATGATTAAAATTCGAAGACATCTACTTTCCAGAAAAGTGGGGTCAGGGGTGGTCACACAAACGTCTGAAAAAGTAACCCATGGCACACATACCTTTGACAGACCATGCAAGACTCACCAGTGTACAACAGGGGCACTTAAGTACTTTTCTACCCCATGAACCTGAAAAATATTATTTATTATAGTAACTTAAAAAGAGGGGGCGAGAGAGAGACAGCAACTACTTTTGTGTGTGTGTGTGTTTTCTGAGTGTGGCCTGGCCAGTGGCCTCTCTAGAGACAGCAGCACCAACCCAAAAAATTTGGTTCTCTTCTCGCCTTCTGTAAATTCTCCTTTTTTTTTATTGGTTAGCTACCTTCTTCCAACTCCAACTACTTGGGGTTTTGTTGCGCCATTCCTTCTGCTCCGTCGCTTCTTTACTATATGTCACTCTGATCTAAAGGAAAAAAGAAAAGAAAAGAAAAAAAACACACTCGCATTACATTACATTCTTTTACACAATGCCAGCATTTTAGCATTTACAACCCAACCCATAACACACAAAACACACATTTCCTTTCTAACTTCTCTTCTTGTCTCCTATCATCAACTAAGACTACAACATGTCTTCCAAAACCAAGTAAGCAGAAACAGGATATGATTTTTTTTATTATTACAGTTATTATCTTTACTTCAATGAATGTTACAAATTTTAAATTTTGATTCCAGATATGGGAATATTGTTTTAGATTATGCGATTAACAGGTTTGATCTGCTATTCACTAGGGGTTTTTTACTCTTTTATCTAGTCTTTTTTTTTCCAAAGTGCATATCTTTTTCTTTTCTTTTTTGTTGTGTCTCTCTGCTTTCGCACTGCAACAGTTTCCATGTTTATCAAGTTTGAATTTTGAATTCATATTTAACATGGGTTTTGCTTCATTTATTCGTTCTTAATCCTGATCCATGGTTTATTATTTCTTTTCTCGTGATCTAATTGCTTTCTTGTTTGGATCTGTTCATGTATCATTTCTGCCCCAAAGGTTAAAATTTAATTTATGTATCTCTCTATGTAATTTCTGTACTGTTGTTATGTTACAAAAGAGTTCCCAAATTTGACACAGATCCATCCTATTGTGATTCGGGTTGAATTATTTTGCTTACATATTTCTTGCATTTTGTGTTTATATATATAATGGTTTTTCTATGAGATAGTGTAATGTTGGTACTTTAAAACTTGAACAGATCTGGTTTGTCTGAAACTCCTCCTAGCAAACCATCACCAGCAACTCCTAGAGTTAGTCAACTGAGTCGAGGAGTGGCTAAATCAGAGTCTGATTCACTTTCTCCCCTGCAAAGTTCACGTCTTTCAGTTGATCGATCACCACGATCCATCAACTCAAAGCCCACAATTGATCGTCGGACACCAAAGGTTACTAGAGCTACACCCCCTGAAGTAAGTGTGACTAAATGCCAACAAATTTTGGTGATTTTCATCTCCGACATTTTATGGCATGTTTGATTCTGCTTTCAAATATGTGTTTGGTAATTGGAAGAAAGAACTGTCGGGGGTACATTGTCGTTAATGGATTTTGTTTCCTCGCAATAATAATGAAAGCATGGAAAAATAATCCTTGAAATTTCTTGAATTGGAAACTATGAATGCTGGTATTGAGAAGCCGGACAATAAAGCATGTTTTTGTGACATTTCAAATAATGTTTTCGATGCGCAAGGAGGTTTGTCAAAATGGCTGCATGTGTCCTTGCTATGTTTAATTGTGAAAGGAAAGTAAATTTTTTGCTTTGATCCTTGATTTGTTAATTGAATGAATTTGGTTTTTAGAAACCTCAGACACGAGTGGTGAAGGCTTCAGAGTTGCAGGTGCAATTGAGTCATCTCCAGGAAGATCTAAAGAAAACAAAGGAGCAGTTAGAATTGATTGAAAAAGAGAAGGCACAAGCAATTGATGAACTGAAACAAGCTAAGAAAGCTGCCGAGGATGCAAATGAGAAGCTTCAAGAAGCTATGGTGGCTCAAAAGCGAGCTGAGGAGAATTCTGAGATTGAGAAGTTCCGGGCTGTTGAGCTGGAACAGGCTGGGATTGAGGCAGCCCAGAAGAAGGAAGAGGAATGGCAGAAAGAGCTTGAAGATGTAAGAAGCCAACATGCTTTGGATGTTACTGCCCTTCTCTCTACCACTCAGGAGCTTCAAAGGGTGAAGCAAGAACTGGCCATGACTACTGATACAAAGAACCAGGCACTGAGCCATGCTGATGACGCTACTAAGATTGCTGAGATTCATGCAGAGAAGGTGGAGATTCTTTCAGTTGAGCTTAGCCAGTTGAAGGTATTACTTGATTCAAAGCTTGAAACAGAGGCCAATGAAAGCCACAAGATAGTTTTGCAGCTTAAAGAGGAGATAGATTCATTGAAACAACAGCTTGAGAAAGGTAAAGGTTTTGAGGATAAGTTGATGGAAAGAGAGGCTTTCATAGAACAGCTCAATGTTGATCTAGAAGCTGCCAAGATGGCTGAATCTTATGCCCGTAACTTAGTAGAGGAGTGGAGAAACAGGGTTGAGGAATTAGAGATGCAGGCTGCCGAAGCAAATAAGTTGGAGAGATCTGCATCAGAGTCTTTGGGTTCATTCATGAAACAACTCGAAGCAAACAATGTTTTATTGCATGATGCAGAAACTGAAATGGCTGCTCTGAAAGAGAAGGTTGGGTTGCTGGAAATGACAATTAGAAGACAGAAAGGGGATCTTGAAGAATCAGAACATTCTCTTGGAATGGTAAAGGAAGAAGCATTGTTCATGGAAAAAAAGGTTGAGTCTCTGATGTCCGAGTTGGAAACTGTGAAGGAGGAGAAAGCCCAGGCTTTGAACAATGAGAAGCTTGCAGCTTCTAGTGTTCAAAGTCTGTTAGAAGAGAAAAACAAAATTGTCACCGAGCTGGAGAATGCCAGGGATGAGGAGGCAAAGAGCAAGAAGGCAATGGAGAGTTTAGCTTCAGCCTTACATGAAGTCTCTGCGGAAGCAAGGGAAGCCAAAGAAAGGCTGGTATCAAATCTAGTGGAGCATGAAAATTATGAAACCCAAATAGAAGACTTAAGATTGGTCCTGAAGGCAACTAATGAAAAATACGAAACTGTGCTTGATGATGCAAAACATGAGATTGAACTCCTTAAAAAAACTGTTGAAGAATCCAAGAATGAATTTAAGAACTCCAAGGCCATGTGGGATCAAAAAGAAGAAAATCTGGTGAATTCTGTGAGGAAATCAGAAGAAGAAAACATCTCTTTGGAAAAAGAAATAGATAGGTTGGTGAATTTGCAGAAGCAAACTGAGGAAGAAGCTTGTGGAATGAGGGATGAAGAAGCTCATTTGAAGGATAGCCTGAAGGAAGTTGAAGCTGAGGTGATATCTTTGCAGGAAGCTCTTGGGGAAGCAAAGGTTGAGAGCATGAAACTAAAAGAAAGTTTATTGGCCAAAGAAAATGAGTTACAGAATATTATTCTGGAAAACAAAGAGCTCCGAACTAAGGAAGCTTCTTCACTTAAGAAGGTTGAGGAGTTGTCTAAGTTACTTGAGGAAGCTATGGCTAAAATTCAAACGGTGGAAAATGCGGAGCTAACAGACAGTGAAAAGGACTATGATTTGCTTCCAAAGATGATTGAGTTCTCCGAAGAAAATGGACATGTGAGAGAAGAGAAGCCCAAAGTGGAGGAGCTTCCACCACAGCAAACTAGTGAGCTGAAAACAGAAAATGCAATGGAACAGTTTAATGGCGTGACAAATGAGGCTGTTCAGATGGATGCTCACAAAATTGAGAATGTGAATGGAAAACCGAAGGAAGATGAGAGCAAGGAAAAGGAAGATAACTCTGTGGAGGTTGAATTTAAGATGTGGGAGAGTTGCAAGATTGAAAAGGAGTTTTCACCGGAAAGAGAAATGGAGCAGGAATCCTTCGAGGAGAAAGTGGACTCCAAGGTGGATGGTGGTGAGAGCTTCGATCAAACAAATGGTTTATCTTCAACTGAAAATGTGGATGATGGTGGAAGCTCACCTACAAAGCAGCAACAGCAGAAGAAGAAAAAGCCTTTGCTCCGCAAGTTTGGAAACCTACTCAAGAAGAAGGGAACGAGCAACCAGAAGTAGGAGCAGTGACCTATTATGGCCTGACATATGCCTAATTAGCAGGCAGGTATATTGGATAATATCTTTCAACTGAGTGTTTGCTTTGTTGGTTTTGCTTCTGATTTTGAGATAGGTTTATAATGAAGAGGTTTGTATTATCATTAGTCTTTCCCCTCATCTGATGTGATTACATTTAGGGGTGTATCTTGCATGTCATGGAGATTTTTTCTTTCCTCTTGCCCCCCTTGTCTAAATTTCATGAATAGGAGTGGTGACGTTATAATTGTATTTTAACGTGTTTTCATCTATTTTACCTGCAAAAAAAAATTATTGTTAATTGTTGGCGATTTTTCTGGGATAGCGGGTCGGGATCTGTTGATCTGCCAGGATGTTGGATTAATTTTTTCTTACTAAAATTTTCGTTATAAATATCCTTTTTTTATCATAAGAAATTTCATTATTTTTAGAGGTGACAACTCTCGCAGCTTAATATATCTTTGTTCTTTCTCAAAGAAGGGGGGAAAGTGTCCACCTGAGAACAGGCAAATGAACTATTACGAGCTTATTTGAGTAACTGAACTGACTTAGCAATGCATGACTAAACAGGGACAGCTAAACTCAATCATTGTTTTTTTAGGACAAGAAATGCGCCATTTGTTTCTTACAAGTACGAGGTAAAACAGGAATCTGCCCAATTGCCCAAAAATAGGAGTGATGAGAAGATGGAGGTTACCTGATTAGGGATGCCAAAAGCAAGAGCTTTCAAAGGGGATATAACAACAAATAGATCGTACGTGGAAAATGGCTCCGAATTACTGTTTCAAACATATGTAGAAGTCGGTTTTTTTTTTAAAAAAAAAATTCGTGTAGTTAATTAAAAATATTGAAGGAATAGTATAATTAATTTTTTTTTTTTTTGTGAAATAGCATAATTTGTAAATATTACAATTATAGTTATCAGACCCGATTCGAAAATTGATCCGGTCAAGGAGCTAAGTTCTGGGTTACATGAGTTGACCCAGGTCAACTCGAATAAACTCGAATTTTTTTAAAAAAAAAAATTTAAGTTTTAATATTTAATATGAAAAAATTAAAAAACAATTTATGTAAATATATGTTAGACATGTTATAAATAGTGAAGTTTAAAAGATTATTTCAAAAGGTTTTTTATTCCACATTGAAAAGATTAGTTTGTTATCCTTTTAAATTGAAGTATTTAAATAAAAAAAAAATTATCCTACATTGAAAAAACATAATTTTTTTTTATGAACATAAAGTATACTAAAGGACTTCAAATTCCACATTGAAAATATGAACATAAAATATACTAAAGGACTTCAAATCCCACATTGAAAAAATAAAACATTCTTCTAGTATTTATATAATGAACTTTGAAAATGGTTAATTACAAACTAAAAAATATATAAAAAAGACGGGTCTTTGGCTGGGAGAAAAAATACATTTGAAAAAAAAAACCGGGTCTCAACCAGGTTTTGCCGGGTCGCTCGGGTCACGAGTCAACCCGGTATGTCAACTGGGTTTTGCCGGGTTTTTGCCCATCCCGGTCTTTTGTCTTACCCGGATTGGTCCAGCCACTAGGTCGACCCACCAGACCGGTCCGAGTTTAATAACTATAGTCACAATATGGAAAACATGACTTTTATATCTTCTCATTAATCCAATAAAAAAATATTAAATAGACAGAAAAAAGAAGAAGAAAAGGAAAAAAAAATTGAAGACACTGAAATTCCGATTACGACACTATTGTATTATAAAAAGACTCGGCAATACGAATCCAATAACACCAAGGAAGGTAACCAAGAATGACTCGAGTAGGTCACACTTATCACCTAAAGGTGGAGGGTGGCTCACTTGTCTTTAACGACAAGTGTGATCCACTTGAGTCATTGTTGCTAATCTTTTTTGGTGTTGTTAAATTCATTTTGTAGAATTTTTTTTTATGACACCAGTAGTGTCGTAATCGGAGCTTCCGTGTGTTTATCGGATCTTTTTCTTTTTTTTTTTCTTTTTTTTCTCTCATCTCTCCTATTTATTTAATATTTTTTTTATTGGATGTCGCTATTCTCAATAGCGACAAGCTCTTCCAAAAACATCTAATTTTTCTTGTTATTTAACCATTATTTTTTAAAACATATGCCAAAAACCAAAAAAATAGCCGTGAAAGTCCTTTCAAAGTCTCCTTGACAGGAACCTCAAAATAAAATTACCTGGAAGTGTCTAAATGTATGTAAAGAAAGAAAGTGTCTGCGCATGTCTATATATGTATAACTGAAAGTTCGGTTCCTTAGAAACTATAAACTAAAATTAGAAGTATTTTAAAGTTTGGTTACTTGAAAATCTTATTGGGATGTGGAAAACAGTAGCGCCGCTTCTAATCTCATACGCAAAAGAATTAAACCAAAACAAAATCGTCTGTTTCAAAACCAAAATGGTTGGATGTCTAATGCCTGCCGTTAACTTTTCAAGTTGTGATTTCAACCCCTTCGTCAGTTTGTTTCTCTAAAGGATTTGGACAATAAATCTGCACAACTGAATTAAAACTATATATGATTAGGAACTTGTATAAATTTATGAACAAGTCAAAAACATATTTCAAGAAGTGGGTAAAGATGCTTCAATTTCAAGATTGTGATATTTAAATATTAAATCTTAAAAATGCTTTTAGCAAAAGCAAGCATAACCGGGTCCATCCATCTGGTAATGGGTCCTTTCTTACGTCTATTGTCTGCCTGAACACATTTTCCACCTTCAAGAAAATATCCTCCCATCTTATTGATGGCTCCCCCCCTTGCATCATTATCAATATCATGTGACTTGTGAGCGCTTATAATAATTGTATTTGAAGGTATGAAAAGCAGAATTTTTTCTTTTCTTCCTCCCTGCTGCTGTAGTATAATTAATCTATGTCCAAATTATTGACAGCATCTATGCTTTACGTTCAGAAAGGCAATTGATCATAAAAAAACACAGTTTATTTGTTCATTTCATAGGATGAAACATTTTCTAACCTCCATTGTGTTGAATTGCCAAATCTTAGAATAACGAATAACATTTGAAAAAGAGAACCGCTTCAGATTCTAACTGTTCCCACACCTTAACTTTTTGCCTTTTGACCAACCCCCTTCATTCACCTTTTACTTTCATGCTAAGTTCACTATGATGATCGATGTCTTGACCCAGCAAACCTTTTCTTCTTCTTCCATGATAAAAATTAATATAGTTCCTCACTTCTTCTTGAGAAATTTGAAATGAAAAAGGTTTCATGCGTCTTAGGATTACCCTCCTCCGGCTTTACTTCCATTTTTGCGGAAAAACTTTTACAACATGATTACTACGGATAAAAAAAACAGAAGAGAAATAAACAAGAAAAATGATAAGATCCAAGAAATTTGGATCCTAGCATAACTGTATCTAATACTCAAACATAACTCTCTAATATCTTACTAGGAGTTTCTTGGCATATCTTTCTACGTTGAGTTAGAAATTCAATTCAATTGCTGTTTCAAAAGTTTTTGTGATACAAGTTAGTAAAGGTGATATAGATTCTTTTATTCGCTGCCTTTTGATTTTTAGATTTCTTATTTGGAAATGAATCTTTTCCTAATGATACAAGGATATTCAACAATTTATTTTGAGAGTTTTCTAGTTTTACAAGGATTTTTAATGAGAAATAACATAATTTTCAAGTGTGATAAAAATTCTTTAATGTTTCAAAATCCTTTTCTTATAAGGATTTCTTATTTATCCTGGCTACTCAAGAAAAAAAGAGCTGGTGGTATTTAATGACAGATTAGTTTATTTGTTTTGGACTGTATAAGCTTGTTTCATGAAGAACTATATTTTTTTATTTGAGTTTTGTGTTATTTTTATTATTTTGGATTTGTTTTAGTTTTCATTTGGACTTTTACTTTAATTGGGGTTCATAACAACCCATTAGTCATTGTTTGGGGTTTATTAAGTGTTTTGGGCTTTAGTTTTTGTTCGGCTTTGTTTTGGGCCTTGGATCTATGATTCATTATGGTTATCAGGGTTGTTTCTTGAGTCTATATAAGTTGTTTATTTCCTCAAATTTAAGGCAGTCATGATATTTTGAATAAACTTATGTTTTGCATAACGCAACACTTTTCTCTTTGCTATGACAAAGAACAAATTTGACCTATCAATATATAACTGATCTTGTGGTATCTTCACATACTTCGGGTTCTTGATTCTGTATAATCAATGAGTACAAGTTCAATTTCAAATACCTTTGGTCCTTAAGTATATGGTTATCTATAGGTTAAGTTTATCTATAAAAACTTGATTTTTGGTTTTTCGGGTTTGTCATCAACTTCATTGTGGGTTTCTAGATCTTTATATTCACTGGTTATCATTAAAAAAGACTTGTAATTGTAGCATATTACTATCTTAGTCTAGACCAATGGACTTAAGCAGTTACAAGAAAAGAAAAGTAATGGACAAAACAAATTAATTTCACCTTATATTCCATCCATTTGTTAAAAGAGTTGCTCTATTATCAATTCAATTAAATGCAATCACATTGATTGAAAATATACATCAACCAATTAAGTTATTATTTTTCACTGCTCATCATTATCATCAATTATCCTCCTTTTCTTATTACTATTGATAAACTAAATTTAACGGACCTAAAAAATCCCTATGGGCTTGGGCTAGCCCATATACTACCAAGGTGCATGGGCTTGGATATAGTAGCCCGAGCCCATACTAGGTCCACATCCACATGGGCGTGCCATGCCCACCTCAGTATTTTATATTGATCTAATACATATTATTTTGAGTAGAATACAACTTAAAATATCATAAGGATGAAATTACACTTTAACCCCTCCTCTCCACAAAAGACAAAACTAATGAGCTATAAATTCATCATGAATCCTTCAAACTAAAGGATCACAATGTCTTCATTTTTAATATTTTCAGCATATATATTTTCAAAGTTTATCTCTTTAAAATATCATTACACTTTCTCTCTCTACAAAGTTACTGACTTAAGCATCTGAGAATCCCCACATTCATAAAAAAATGACCTTTTGCAGATGCCAGCTATGCCATTTTGGTAATAGGCACCACTAGTTACCAATTACCACCACCTGGGTTTTCCATATCAAGTTATTAGACACCTTAGCTAAGAAGAATGAATCAAATTATTTGTACAAAGAGATTAACCGATTATCCAACACATCAACCTTATTCATAAACATCTTAGATTTTGGACCTCATCAATTGACATTGTGGGACTAATAAAAAGCCATCAATTTCTAAATATTTTTTTGACATTTCCAGCTCATTCAATGGCACACAACCAAGACATACCTGAGCTAAGACTCATGACAAATCTACGTGGTACCGTGGATACTTCTACCCAACCGGACCTTCAACAACCTTCCAATCAAGTGCAACTCCTTACTCAGGTCATGTTAGCAACCTAAGGGCATAATCATACATTGTCACCCCATCAAGTCTTGACACCATTAGTAACATACGATGCCTTAACACCATGGCCACTGGCCGCACCAGGCACCCGTAGACGAAATGATACGGTTCAGGTTCAACCTTGGATTTCTTATAGTAAACATCCAGTTATGTGTGAGATTGGTTTTTGATATGGTTCAGCCTTGTGATACGACCAAACAAAGTCATATTTGGATTTTAGCATAAAATTTTCTACCATCCAGTTTTACGCTATTGAGCATAACTCCAAATCTAACTGTTTGATCGAGCTGAAACTTTACCATACAATTCTAGAGGTATTTGTCTACGTTGGGGAAAATTTTCAGATGAATCGAAGATCATTAAGGGCTTGCGATATAGGTCAAAATAGGCTATACGAATTTTGTTATTTATTTTCTTTTGACTCGTGGACTTCTTATTAGAAAAGGATCTTTTTTGTAAAAGGATGTGGCAGCTTGATGCAAACCTCGTGATCATGTGGTCACGCAACCCACATGCAAAGACACTAATTCCCAGAAAGCCAAGTAAATCAAGTTTGATAGGAGTGTGACACAAAGATAACTTATACCTAGGCACCAGCACTATTGGACACGAAAACTCCCACCCAACGAATATTGATTCGTGAACAAGAAGTATTAGGATGACACCACGAAGCCGGTTGTTCTTAGATAAGTTGTTTTCAATTCTTTAGAGAACCATGAAAGGGAGATTATCTCACCAACACACACACACAAAGTGCGGCAAACAAAAAGTTTTATTAATCTGAATTGTCTAACTTACATGTCTGGTTATGCCTTTATTTATACTAACTCTAGACTTAAATAAACCCTAATGGACCCCCCTTAGGTGGACTTATATGAAGCCCACTTACAATTGACCCAAAGACTAAGAAGAAAATAATAATAAAAAATAAAAATAAAAAAATTATCATCCTAAATATGCTAGAATCAGATTTGTCACCCTTAAGAAGTCCCAAATAAACTAGGAAATCTGATTTGAAGCTAGAATTAATTCTGAAGTCTTCTTTCCTTATTGTAGCTAGGATGAATATGGAATCCTTGTAAGAAAAGGATTTTGAAACATTAATGAATCCTTGCCACACTTGGAAAACTATATTGCAGCTCATTAAAGATCCTTGTAGAATTAGGATATTCCCAAAACAAGCTGCCACTTCTTTTAGGAAAAGAATCCTAGCCAAATAGGAAGTCCATAAGTCAAAAGGAAGCAAATAACAAAATTCATACAGCCTCTGTTGACCAGTATTGTTATGCCTTCCTGAATTTGGATTGAAATAAAATTTTAACCCAAGGTAGGTCAACATGTCAGGAGACTCCACGTAAAATTGTATTACAATCCAACGGTCGGATTGAGAATTATAATTGTTACCGTAAAACTGGATAGTTGCACATTTTACATCAAAATCTGAATTTGACCTTGCCTGGATCGTATCACAGCTTGTTTTGAAAATTTACTAGTTCCACAAGAATCTTTAATGAGTTGCAATATAATTTCCAAGAGTAGCAAGGATTCAATAATGTTCCAGAATCCTTTTCTTATAAGGATTCCTTATTCATCCTAGTTATACAAGGAAATAAGGGCTTGTGCTATTTAGTGACAGATTAGTTATTTTTATTATTTTATTTCATGCTTGGGCTTAATTAAAGCTTTGTCTTGAGCTAGGATCCACGACTTATTTGGATTAGGTTATGGGCATTTCAGTTACGGTTTCTGCGTCAGTTTTGTATGAGAGCCAGTTCAGCCTACAAGGGTAGATCCATTATGGTTAACTTTTAAAAACTATTTAAACACATGTAACCTAAATTTCAGCAACTATTGATGAATATTACTTCTGAATTTTTCAGTTTTAACGTGTGAGAGTGATTCTTGCATTCTTTAGTTCTTGAACGAATTGAATCTGACTTATCGAAGATTAATTGGTTTCGTGGTGTTATTCTACTTCATTTCAGTAGTGTTGGTGCCTTGGAGCAGGTTTCCATTGTATCACACTCCTATTAGACCTATTTCGGCTTTCCGGGATTAGATCTCAATCTTGATTGTGGGTTGCGTAATCACATGATCACAAGGTTCGCATCAGTTGGTATTAGAGCTTGGCTCCGAAACAAGGTCATATCCTTTTGTTATTTTTGTTTTTTTAGTGTTCCTTTAAGTTTTTCAATGTTTGCGTCGTTCATCTTCTTGTTCTTTGTGT
>Ga0307507_10009716_pt1 | contig 12706 bp, 3 predicted proteins | sample 7_EM_MG_FD_207223 | JGI IMG/M metagenome (GOLD analysis project Ga0307507, IMG submission 207223) | Populus trichocarpa ectomycorrhiza microbial communities from riparian zone in the Pacific Northwest, United States - 7_EM | ecosystem: Host-associated > Plants > Roots > Unclassified | place... | reverse complement strand
TTAAAATAACCTATATCCCTTTATAACCAAGCTCCGTCTTAAACTTTTAATAAACTATAACTAATACCCTACTAAAGCTAGCAAGGTTAGCTATGGAATGTCTTATTTAAGTAAAGACGCTATATATACCATAGATCTATTCTTCTGTAATAGCACCTTTATTAATTTTAAAATCTTTGTCTCTCTACTAGAACAAATATATAATAACACTAGCCGTAAATATACAGCTATTATTAAACTTAAAAACCTATAATAACGAAACCGAGACTTTACTAGCTTCTTTTTAGAAATTTTAGGCCTTATTAGCGAACTGGATTAAAATAAAGCCACTAGAGTCGCTACCCTTTAATAAGCTATCTCGGATAAAATTAGAGCCTAGTTAGTAGGTAGGGAACTACTAAAAAACCTATCCGAATTTACTATAATATATTAACGAATTAATAAGGACCTTTAATATAATAAGTAGACTTATTCTCTAAAGTTAACTATACCTTACGTTTAAAATACTACGAACCTAGTATATACCCTAAAGCACAATCCGTCTTTAAAACGTAAAAGCCCTATATATAACCCTATAGACCTTAATGCCGCTTAATTCTATACACCCTTAGGAACTAACGAATAAAGAACTTAAGCTATAAATGGAGAATGCTTTAGATACGGTAAAAAAGGATATATTTAAAAGTATTGCCGAACTTACCCCTTTAAAAAGGTCCGCTGTAGTTCCTCCTGTTTTTTAAGCCATACTTATTCCTTAAATTATACCCGCTCTACAAATTGTACTCGGACGCTATAAAGTATCTCGCCTTTAGTTAACTTGGAAAATAAATTATCCTAGGGCCAAGTCGCGCCTTAAAATAAAAAGTGGAAGAGTATAAGTATCTAGGCTCTTCTAGTGCTAATATATAACATGACTCCCTTAATATACTTAGCGAAATTTAAATACTTAGAAAGTGGAAGGAAGTATAAATCCTTATAGACAGCGGAGCCACTAGCATGGGCTTTATTGATATAAACTACGCAAAAAATTAACGCCTAAATTTAAAGAAACTTAATAAGCCTTAAGGCCTATAAGGCTTTAACGGCAAACCCTTAATATATGGCAAACTAACGCACTATGCTTTTGTAAAATTGCGGATAGGCAAATACCTTAAATACATTTCCCTATTTATAATACCTTTAAAGCATTATAAAATAATACTTAGACATAGATGGCTAAAACAACACAACCCTTTAATTAGCTGGGTTAAAGAAATAATAAAGTTCCATACAACCTACTACTAAAGTTATTGCTTAAAAAACCATTTGCCCTATAAATATATATATAACTATTTAAATTTAACATAATATAAATTGCCCTTACTACAAACCTTAAGCTAATACAATAAATTTATAACTGCTAATTATAGTAAAGTGTAAGGGCGCGAAGAGGCTTTGGGAAAGATTCGAAGGAACAATATAAATTCTATCTAAATCTGAGGGTATATAGCTCTTGCTAGGAACAAGACGTTGCGTAAAGAAGAGAAAGGAATAACAAGAGAATCTTGCAATTAAACAGTTTAGGGGTCTTGGTCAGTGCGTACGCACGTACACACGCGGACGGACTTCAGTAGTATTTGATTAATCTAGCAGAACTTAGCAGAAGTCAATTAAGCTAGTAAAATTCGGCAGAATTTGGTTAAAGCTTCAAGTTCTATCTATTAAGTGTTTTACCAAGACATTCCTACTATAACTAGGCTAGTCCCGTTACAGTACCCCCCCTTTAGCCAAAGGTCCAAAATAATATAATTTTATCATGTTATATTTTACGTTAGGTAGTGGTGTAGAGTTTTGCCAGTTCTAATTATTAAACGGACTAATTAGGATTTTCCATCCCTAGGATAGAAAATTGCTATTGGTTTAGTAAAGGCGGTAAGCCGAACTAATATCTTTATAGTAGGTCTTGGTAAGGCAAATCTAACTAATTAGATAACTTTAACCGTTGGTTAAAGTTCCTTAATATCTTGCGCGTTATGTAACTGTGTTATAAGCGTTGTGGTATTCTTTAAGCTCTTTTTAATTTTGAGTTTCCTGCTATTATGTTTTATATATTCGTGTTAGGTGGCAGTTGTTTGCCTTTATATTATATCCATCCAGCCAGAGTAGGCTGTAAAGGATAGTCCTTATGGAATTCTTTTACTAGGGAAGGCGCATTAGTCTTAACTTGCTTATAGAGCTCCTAGGTTTGTATTTTATATCCTTCCCACTTAATAAGAAGTTTAAATTGTTTAAATTGTGTTTTCCATCGCATATTATCAATTAAGTTAATAAAGTAAGAACTATTACCGTTGTTAACAATTACAGGAGGTGGCGGCGGCACTTCACAAGTTATAGGTTCGTCTTTTAAGGGTTACAGCAAGCTTACATAAAACGTTAGATATATTTTTATCTTAGTTAGCAGTTTAAGCTTATAAGTATATAGGCTCAATTTCTTCTTAATTTAGTATAGGCCCGCAAACTTCCAATTAAGTTTCTTTAAGGGCCGTTAAGTCTTTAGGTTTTGTGTATTTAAATAAACTATATTACCTTCCTTAAAGTCCCATATAGGGGCTTGTCCTTTATTCGCATACCATTTCTATACCGTTTAAGCGTACGTTAATTTACTTTGTAATAGTTCCGTTAACTACTTTATTTAATTAGCGAAGTTGTGCGCGTCAATTAACTAAATCCGTTTAATTATAGGTCCTATTATGTTAATTTTGGGTTATGGTTCAAATTTAAGTCGGGGGTCTTGTCCGTAGGTTGCGTAGAACAACGTCATGCCTATTAATATATTTATTGTATTGTTTATAGTAAACTTAGCTAAAGGCAGCCATTTTTTCCAGTTATCTTGTAGGTAGGAGTAGTATATTTATAGGTATTGTTCCATAATTATATTTATAATTTTAGTTTAACTATCTATCTCCAGATAAAATGCAGTCAAGAGTCGTATTTAAATACTTAATTATTTATATAGAGCTTGCCAGAAGTCTAAAACAAACTGGCTTCCACAGTTAGATATTATTAAATTAGGAAGTCCGTGTAGCTTAAAGATATACTTAACAAAACATTCGGCTACTAATATTGCATTAACTAAGTCTATAGGAATCATATATTATATTTTTATAAGACGGTTAATAATTACTATAATATTCATAAACCCATTACTGTTAAGTAAGTTAACTATAAAGTTAATTAAGATATCTCGCCATCTTTGCATTAGAATTAGCAACGGTTAAAGTACTTCTTACTTCTTTACATAAAAGGTCTTCCTATATACGCATATTCTATAGGCTCGAACGTATTTTTATATATAGTCGTGTATTATAGGCCAGTAGTATACTCGTTAAATAATCTTATAAGTCTTCGCACAGCCAGGATGTCCTACTATAGGGGAATTGTGTACAAATTCAAGTATCTTAAATTGTAAGGGTTTGGAATTTGGAACTACCATCTTCTATTAATAGTATAGTCGATCATTACGAATTTCGCATTTGGCGAGTGTAATATCTTTATGCTATCGTTTTTCTATTTAAATTGCTTTTATTATATCTGCTATCTATACGTTGTTCTTATATTTGTATTCTATTAGCTTATTAATTTCTAATTTGTTTCTGTTGAGTTCCATATCTAAGAACATAGGATGTAGTTTTTTAAAGCGTTTAGGGGGCAATAAGATCCGTAATTAATTTATAATCTATTTATCTAAGGCGTTTATAGGTAAATCTTGTAATTATTATATTAATGTATTAGGCTTCTAATTAAGTTTGCCCAGTTAGTATATAATCTTAAAGTTAAATTATAAGAGGTGTTTGGCCTAATAAATTTAGCGCTGCATTAACTGCTTTATAGTTATAAAGTACTATAGATTTTTATGGTCCGTTAACATATATATTAAAAACAATAATCCTTTAAGTTTTAAACGCCATTGTTTAAAGCATCTAATAATTACAAGTAGTTCCTTATCATATATCTCATAGTTCAATTCAGCAGGGGCGAGCTTTTAAGAGAGAAAGGCTACTGGATATAGCTTACCATCCTTATTATATTGCAATAATACTCCCCCTAGGGCATAATCAGACGAGTCTGTTTTAACAACATATTTAAGGTTAGGGTTAAAGTAGGTAAGAATTAGAGCGGTTATAAAGTATTATTTTAAGTTATTAAAAGCTTGTTTATATCTAGTAGTCCATTTAAATTTTATATTCTTTCTTATTAGGTTTACTAATGGTTAGGCAATTTTTAAGAACTAGTTAATAAATTAGCAGTAGAAATTTGCGAATTCTAGAAATCCTTAAATATCTTATACGTTACTAGGGCTTCCCCAGTTTATAATTACAGTAACCTTTTTAGGGTCCATTTTAATTCCATCACGGGCTATAATTAGGCCTAGGTATATGACTTTAGACGCGTAGAACTTGTATTTCTTAATATCGCATTATAAACCCATATCTCGCAAACGTTTAAGAACCATTTGGATATGTTTTTAATACTTAAAAAGTAAAGACAAGTAAATTAAGATATTATTAATATACGCGGTAACAAATACATTAAGAAATTTATAGAGTATATTATTAATATATTGCTAAAACGTACCAGGACCGTTCTTTACACTAAACAGTATTACTAGGTATTTAAAGAGTCCCTATTATATACAAAAGGCTATATACTTCTTATCTTCTTCTTAGATACGAATTCGATTAAAGGCAGCAACTATATTAAGCTTTATAAAATATCGTACCTTTGCTAGGCGGTCAAGCGTCTCTTAAATTAAGGGGATTGGATATTAGTTTTAAATCGTAATTATATTTAAGGCTTGGTAATTAATATAGAATCTTAAGCCTCCTCCTAGCTTTTTAATAAATAATACGGGTAAGGCGAATGGAGATTAACTAGGGTAAATAAATCCTTTTTCTAGATACTTGTTAAGGTATTATTGCATTACAAGCAGTTCTTCTTATAATATACTATATAGCGGACCGAGCTTTGGTGTTATACTAGGTTTAAGTTCTATCTTAAAATCATGTTTATCCTAATACGGGGGCAGCTGGTCTGCGAATTATTTTTTAAACTTATTAATTAGATTATAGTACTCCTTGGGTATAAGAGGTTAAGGGTTAATATACTACTTTAGTTCTAGCGCCTTCTTAATATCTTCCATTATTATAGCGAAGATTTTGTGGTCTCGTTTTCTTGCTAATAAAATAAAAGGTGCGGCTTATATCATACAAATTTTAAGGGGTTTTAATATATTATCTTTATATTCTTTACTATAATTAGCAGTCGTAGTTTTGTTATATTAGTTTAAGGTTCATGGTAAGGGTAATTCATATTATGTTAAATTTAAATAGTCTTATATATGTTTATAGGGTAGGTGGTGTTTTAAATAATAACTTTAGCAATAGGTTATGCGGAATTTTAGTATTTCTTTAACCCAGCTAATTAAAGGGTTGTGCTGTTTTAGCTATCTATATCCAAGTATTATCTTATATTGCTTTAGGGGTGTTATAAATAGGGAAATATATTTAAGGTATTCGCCTATCTACATTTTTATAAAAGCGTAGTGCGTTAATTCACTATATATTAAGGGTTTGCTGTCAAAGCCTTATAGGCCTTAGGGCTTATTAAGTTTCTTTAAATTTAGGCGTTAGGTTTTCGCATAGTTTGTATTAATAAAGCCTATACTAGTAGCTCCGCTGTCTATAAGGATTTATACCTCCTTCCATTTTCTAAGTATTTAAATTTCGCCAAGTATATTAAGGGAGTTATGTTGTGTATTAGTACTAGAAGAGCCTAGATACTTATACTCTTCCACTTCTTATCCTAAGGCGCGACTTAGCCCTAAGATAATTCATTTTCCAAGTTAGCCGAGCATAAAATGCTTTATAATAACTAGGTATGATTTGTGGAATAAGTATAAGTTAAGGAGTAAGTACGGCTTAAAGAATAAGTGCGATTTAAGGAGTGGGTGCAATTTAAAGACCGGGAGGAACTACGGCGGACTTTTTTAAAAGGGTAAGTTTAGCAATTCTTTTAGATATATCCTTTTCTGCTATATCCAAAGCATTCTCTATTTATGGCTTAAGTCCTTTGTTTGTTAGTTCCTAAGGGTGCGTAGAATTAAGTGGCGTCAAGGTCTATAGGGTTATGCGTAGGTTTTAGAAAAGGGTCGCGCTTTAAAATATATATTGGTTTCATAGAGTCTTAAACACAAGGCGTGGTTGGCTTTAGAGAATAAGTTTGTTTGTTATATTAAAGGTCCTTATTAATTCGTTAACACATTATAGCAAATTTAGGTAGGTCCTTTGGCAGTTCCCTACCTACTAACTATACTCTAATTTCATCTAAAATAGCTCGTTAAAGAGCAGTAACTTTAGCAGCTTTATTCTAATCTAGTTTGCTAATAAGGCCTAAAAATTCTGAAAAGAAGCTGGTAAAGTCTTAATTCCGTTATCATAGGTTTTTAAGTTTAGTAATAGCAGTATATTCGCGGCTAGTGTCATCGTATATTTATTCTAATAAAGAGATAAAGATTTCGAAATTAACAAAGGTGCCATTATAGAAGAATAGGTCTATAGTTTATATAGCGTCTTTACTTAATTAAGATATCCCATAGCTAATCTTGCTAGCTTCGGTAGGGTATTGGTTATAGTTTATTAAAAGTTTAAGGCGGAGCTTAGTTATAAAGGGACACAGGTTATTTCGATTTCTATTAAATATTAGAGGGTTAGGAAGCTTTTCTAATTTTATAGTAGGTACTAGGTTCGTTATAGGTATGGGTTAAGCTACTATTATTAGTTTAGGGTTCGCATTTAATGGGCCAGGTTTATATACAGTTATCTTAATTTCGTTTATAGGTATTACTATTAGGGTCTCTATTATAAGTATATTAACGTTGCGGAGTTCTTTGCAAAGTGTTTCTATTAATTACTAATACTAGGCTTCTAGTGCAGCCCGCTACTAAGCTAAAGCATCTATAAAGGCTTCTTGTATTATAGTTAACTATTCCCTAACTAGGGTTATAATGCTCGTAGTTAACGCGTGGGATTTAAGGTCGTTTGCTATTTTAATAATAGTTATTTTTAACGCAACGTAATATAAGGGCGCAAAGAGGCTTTAGGAAAGATTTAAAGGAATAATATAAATTCTATCTAAATCTAAGGGTATATAGCTCTTGCTAGGAACAAGACATTGCGTAAAGAAGAGAAAGGAATAACGAGAGAATCTTGCAATTAAACAGTTCAGGGGTCTTGGTTGGTGCGTGCGCACGTGCGCATGCGGACGGACTTCGGTAGTATTCGATTGATCTAGCAGAACTTGGCAGAAGTCGATCAAGCTGGCAGAATTCGGTAGAATTCGGTCAAAGCTTCAAGTTCTATCTGTCGAGTGTTTTACCGAGACATCCCTACTATAACTAGGCTAGTCCCGTTACATAAAGAATGTAAAGATGTTTTGTTAAAACCTTTTAAATTTTATATAATATAGGCCGCGCCTTTTATCTTATTAGCAAAAAGACAAGATTATAAAATCTTTGCTATAACTATAGAAGACATTAAAAAAGCACTAAAGCCAAAACAATATACCAATCCTTAATCTCTTATACCTAAAGAATACTATAATTTAATTAACGAGTTTAAAAAACAATTTATAGACTAATTAGCCCTATACTAAGATAAGCACGATTTTAAAATAGAACTTAAGCCTAGTATAACACCAAAGTTCGGTCCGCTATATGGTATATTATAAGAATAACTGCTTATAATGCGATAATACCTTAATAAGTATTTAGAAAAAGGATTTATTCGCCCTAGTTAATCTCCATTTACTTTACCCATACTATTCATTAAAAAGCCAGAAGGAGGCTTAAGATTCTATATTAATTATTAAACTCTAAACGCAATTATAATTTAAAACTAATATTTAATTCCCCTAATTTAAAAGACGCTTAACTATTTAGTAAAGGCACGGTACTTTACAAAGCTTAATATAGTTACTACCTTTAATAAAATCCGTATATGTAAAGGAGATAAGAAGTATATAGCTTTTTATACACAATGGGGACTCTTTAAATACCTAGTAATACTATTTAGCGTAAAGAACGGTCCTGGTACATTTTAGTAATATATTAATAATACGCTTCATGAGTTCCTTAATATATTTATTACTGTGTATATTAATAATATCTTAATCTACTTGTCCTTGCTTTCTAAACATTAAAAATATATTAAAATAGTCCTTAAATAACTATAAGATGCGGGCTTATAATGTAATATTAAGAAATGCAAGTTCCACGCGTTAGAGGTTACGTACTTAGGCCTAATTATATCCTATAACGGAATTAAAATGGACCCTAAGAAAGTTACTGTAATTATAAACTAGGAAAGCCCTAGCAATATATAAGATATTTAAGGATTTTTAGGATTTGTAAACTTCTACTAATAATTTATTAACTACTTTTTAGAAATTGCTTAGCCGTTTATAAACCTAATAAAGAAGAACATAAAATTTAAATAGACCGCTAAATATAAATAAGCTTTTAATAACTTAAAATATTACTTTATAACTACTCTAATTCTTACTTACTTTAACCCTAACCTTAAATATATTATTAAAATAGACTTATCCGATTATATACTAGGGGGAGTGTTATCGCAATATAATAAGAACAGCGAGCTACATCTAGTAGCCTTTCTGTCCTAGAAACTTGCCCCTACTAAATTAAACTATAAGATATATAATAAGGAACTGCTTATAATTATCAGATACTTTAAATAATGGCGTCCTAAGCTTAAAGGATTATTATTCTTAATACGCGTATTAACGGACCATAAGAACCTATAGTACTTTATAACTATAAAGTAATTAATATAGCGCTAAATTTGTTAGGCCAAATATTTATTATAATTTAACTTTAAGATTACGTACTAACTAGGTAAACTTAATTAGAAGCCTAATACATTAATATAATAATTACAGGACCTACCTATAAACGCTTTAGATAACCAGATTATAAATTAATTACAGATCTTATTACTCCCTAAGCGCTTTAAAAAACTACATCTTATATTCTTAGATATAGAAGTTAATAAATAGGAAATAGAACTTAATAAGCTAATAGAATACAAATATAAGAACAACGCATGGATAATAGATATAGTGAAAGTAATTTAAATAGGAAAATAACAGTATAAGGATATTATACTTGCTAAATGCGAGGTTTAAAATAACCGATTGTACTATTAACAAAAGATAGTAGTTCCGAATTCCAAACCTTTATAATTTAAGATACTTGTTACAGGACACCTCCGTGACACCTTATACACGTCCACCTGTTTCCACCTGTTTCCACCAACGCAGCAAGAAGAGACCGACCGCGAGACGACAATCTGATGGCAATCTGCCGGCAATCTACGGCAATCTGACGCATTCCGCCATGTTCTGCCAAGTCCAGCGAATCCTGCCAAGTTCTGCCAGGACCGCTACTCGAATCCTATTCTGCTCCGTGCACGTGTCGACCAAGCAACCAAACTAACGATATATACCCTTTCTTCCCGTTTCCTTACCTTCTCTCCTCACGCAACGTCTTGACTTCATCACACAGTTTATGTACGTAGCTTAATAATATCTACTTTGCTATATATTATCGTCGCTTGTACTCACTCCGTGACAATACTTGAATTTGTATACGACTCCTCTATAGTAGGGCATCCTGGCCGTGTAAAGACTTATAAAATTGTTTAACGAGTATACTACTAGCCTATAATGCACGACTATGTATAAAAATACGTTTGAGTATATAGGATATACGTACGTAGAAAGACCTCTTATGTAAAAAAGCAAGGAGTACTTTAACCGCTACTAATTCCAATGCAAAGATGGCGCGACATCTTAATTAACTTTGTAGTTGATTTACCTAACAGTAATAGGTTCACGAATATTATAGTAGTTATTAACCGCCTTATAAAAATGCGATATATAATTCCTATAGACTTAATTAATGCGATATTAGTAGCCAAATGTTTTATTAAGCATATCTTTAAGCTACACAGGCTTCCTAACTTAATAATATCTAACTATAGAAGCTAGTTCATTTTAGACTTCTGGTAAGCTCTATATAAATAATTAAGTATTTAAATATAACTCTTAACTGTATTTTATCTAGAGCTAGATAGTTAAACTAAAATTATAAATACAATTATGGAATAATACTTATAAATATACTACTCCTACCTATAAGACGACTAGGAAAAATAGCTGCCTTTAGCTAAGTTTACTGTGAACAATATAATAAACGTATTAATAGGCATGATACCGTTTTACGCAACCTACAAATAAAACCCTTAACTTGGATTTAAGCTATAACCTAATATTAATATAACAGGACCCACAATTAAACAGATCCAGTTAATTAATGTATATAACTTTGCTAATTAAATAAAGCAGTTAACAGAACTATTATAAAGTAAATTAATGTACGCTTAAACGTTATAGGAATGGTATGCGAATAAAGAATAAGCCTCCGTATAGGACTTTAAGGAAGGTAATATGGTTTACCTAAATACACAAAACCTAAAGACTTAACGGCCCTTAAAGAAACTTAATTGGAAGTTTGCAGGCCTACACTAAATTAAGAAGAAACTAAGCCTATACGCCTATAAGCTTAAACTGCCAACTAAGATAAAAATATACCTAATATTTTATGTAAGCTTGCTGCAACCCTTAAAAGATAATCCTATAACTTGTGAAGTGCTACTACTACCTCCCATAATTATTAACAATGGTAATAGTTCTTACTTTATTAACTCAATTAATAATATACAATAGAAAATATAATCTAAATAATTTAAACTTCTTGTTAAGTGGGAAGGATATAAAACATAAACCTAGGAAACCTATAAATAGATTAAGGCTAACGCACCTTCTCTAGTAAAAGAATTCCATAAAGATTATCCTTTGCGGCCTACTTTAGCTAGATAGATATAACACAAAGGCAAATGACTACCACCTAATATAAATATACGAAACATAATAGCAGGAAACTCGAATTTAAAAAGAATTTAAAAAGTATTATAATGTTTATAATACGGTCACATAACACGTAAGATATTAAGGAACTTTAACCTCCGGTTAAAGTTGTCTAATTAGTTAGATTTGCCTTGCTAAGACCGCTACCTAGTGCTAAAATATAACCCGTAATAAAATTATGAATTCTTAACTAAGTTAAATTATTTTAAACCTTTCGCTAAAGGGGGGAGGTACTATAACGGGACTAGCCCAGTTATAGTAGGAATGTCTTGGTAAAACACTTAATAGATAAATTCCAATGCTTTAATTAAATTCTACCAAATTCTACCAAGTTAATTAAATTCTGCTAAATTCCGCTAACTTAATTAATTTCTACCAGTTTCCACCAAATTCTACTAATGTAATGGAATTTGGTTAAAACCTATTAAAATCCGCGTGGGCTTATGCCTATGTGTCTACTGCTAAGACCCCAAATATTTAGTTACAAGTTTCCTATATTCCTTTCTCTTCTTTACGCAACGTCTTGTACTCTGCAAGAGCTATATACCCTTAGATTTAGATAGAATTTATATTATTCCTTCAAATCTTCCCTAAAGCCTTTTCGCGCCTTCGCAGATAACTAATAACTGTTATCTTTAGCAGAATAATTAATAGGTTAATACTTAAGTCCTGATTAATATAGGAGCTAGTAGTATAGGGTTTATTAATAAAATCTTTATATAAGATAATGGTTTTACTCTAACCCCCCTTAACTAGCATATTAATGTATTTAGATTTAATGGCAAACGCACTATTTTAGGCTATATTACCCATGTAGTATTTCTAAAACTCTAATACCTAAACTATAAAGAACTAATTAGGCTTTTTATTACTACCCTAGGTTACTTAGTAATTTTTAAATAATCCTAAATAAAGCTATATAAGGTAACTATTAATTAAAACAACCTTAAGCTTTTATTTACTACCTTCTATTCTAAGTAGAAGTGCCTTATAACTTACTACTTAGACTTAAAACTAGAACTTAAAAAAATCTACTAGAATCCACTAGTCTAAAATTTCTACTAATATCTATCCTATACCTAAGAAGTCCACCTAATTCTACTAACCTAAGAATTCCACTAAATTCCACTAATATAAGATTTCCACTAACGTCTACTACGGACCTAAAAATTATACTAAACTATATAAACTAATCCTAACTACCCTACCGCCCTAAACTAAGTAGAAGCTTAAGCTTAATATATAAAAGTACTAGAAGAACTGGTATTCTACTATAAAAAGGATACTTAAAGAACCTAAATCTAAATCTAATACTAATTCTATACCTAATACTAAACCCAAACCTAAACCTAAATAAGAAACTATATAAGAAACTAAGGATAATCTAAGCTTGCTTAACACCTTAGATATCTATATAATTAGAGCTACCCTATTAATATAACTTAATAAGAAACCTAAATATACAATCTTTACTGTTATAATAGCCGATATTAAAAAGGCCTTAGTACTAAAAAAAATATTAACCCTGCTATAAAAGTATTAGTATGATCTTTAATTAACGTCTAATACGGATCCTATCTAGGCCCACGCAGACACTTGCCGTCGCAGGGGGGAAAACTTGTAAATTGACAGGAAGAAAACCCTGCTATATAGGGGACGGAAA
>Ga0307507_10009715_pt1 | contig 12707 bp, 7 predicted proteins | sample 7_EM_MG_FD_207223 | JGI IMG/M metagenome (GOLD analysis project Ga0307507, IMG submission 207223) | Populus trichocarpa ectomycorrhiza microbial communities from riparian zone in the Pacific Northwest, United States - 7_EM | ecosystem: Host-associated > Plants > Roots > Unclassified | place... | reverse complement strand
CGGGGTGAATTGGGTAGCTACCATACCCCATTGGCTCCACTTATACCCAATTCATTACCTTTACCCAACGCTAACCAAACACCCCTGCTAGTAAGGTATACAATACTTATGGGCTGTACCTCCGTACTAGTACATATCTCTTAGGCGCATTGATAGACTAAGGTGTAGGGCTAAGGGAACCCTCAGTGGCACAGCGCATTTCCTGAGCTACTAGTACTTAACATGAGACCTCTAAGCTACATTGCAGTAAAAGCTAGAGCAACTGGGAATGAAACTAGGACGTCCAGGACTTCCTCTTTTGGATCAAGGGGAGAGAGCATGGCCAAAATATTCTTCTCAGCCCTCAATTGAGGTAAGTGAAAGGAAAAACACAGGAGGGCTTACTAGGAGAGGCAAGTCTAACTTCCGAGCGAGATTTACGATTAGTCTAGCTTTTACGGTATCGAGCCACACCAGCCTCTCTTATATAACTCTTACAAGCCTCCATGAGAATTGTTTAAAGTGGCCAGTTTTCCCCAAACATTTTCATTCGTAGGCTGCAGTTCCTGGACCAACTATGATGTTTCTCAAGTCGCTCCTTCTCCTGGTATCTTTCGCCTCTACTGCTATCTCGTACCAAAACCCTGGCGCATGTTCAGGCGCTTGCAACGTCCACGATCCAGCGGTAATCCGTCGCACCTCTGATGGAACCTACTTCCGGTTCTCTACCGGGAACAGGATCCAAATCGCGACCTCCTCGTCTCTTTCTGGACCATGGACTGTCAAGGGTAGTGCTCTCTCCGGGGGATCCAAGATCAACCTTGCAGGCAATCAGGACCTTTGGGCCCCGGACGTGACGAAAGTCGGGGGTGCTTACTATCTCTACTACTCTGTCTCCACCTTTGGTTCTCAGGAGAGTGCTATAGGAGTTGCTACTTCGACGACCATGGAGGTTGGGACCTGGACGGATTATGGGGGTACCGGGGTTATCAGTCACGCTGGCAGTGCATATAATGCTATTGACGGTAATCTTGTTCTTGCAGGGGATGGGTCTTACTATATGTCCTTCGGAAGTTTCTGGAGGGATATCTATAATGTCAATTTTCCCTGGAATCATCATTTTTGTGAGATAGTTTCATTGATGAAGCGATTCTAAAGGTTCCTATGAGCAATCCACCACTCACCGTATCCGGTAGTTCCACTAGAGTTGCATACAATTCTACCGGATCACATGCTATCGAGGGTTCATTTACCTGGTATAGAAGCCCCTATTACTACCTCTTCTTCTCGGCCGGAGTCTGCTGCGGGTATGACTCCAACCGCCCGGCTCAAGGAATGGAGTATAGAATCAACGTCTGCAGATCAACCTCTGTGAACAGCGGATATGTACTTTTCCAATCCTTAAAAACGCTGTCTCTAGGATAGGGCAGACTAATAGTAATGAATAGGTAGATAAGAATGGCGTAGCATGCACCTCCAACGGTGGGAGCACTGTTCTTGCGTCGCATGGTAATGTTTATGGTCCTGGCGGACAGTGAGTATATCAATCCTTACTATTAAGGAAGGATTATGCTAATTGCTGAAAGGGGTGTCTTCCTGGATAACGAGGCCGGTGGTGCTGTTCTATACTATCACTACGGTGGGTTTCATATCCTCTGTGTTGTGGGGACAGTGCGTGCTCATTTTTTTCGAATACTAATTGGGTTTCAGTGGACACTACGATCGGATATGGCGATGGCCAAAAGAGGTTCGGTTGGAATCTCATTAGTTGGAGTACTGGGTGGCCTGTGGTTTAGGCTGCTCCTTGTACGCGGGCTCGTTGGGATAAAAGTCGGAGGATTGACTGTTTTTGGCACCGCTTGGTGAGATACCTAGAGATACATGTCCACATAGAGTGGGATATTGGAGGTCAATGATAACATACCCCATAAGCGGTTAAGTGAAGTGAAGTAAGCAGTGGCAACTTCGTAATCTGGTGTCAAAATTGGTGTGTGGACCCCGTCTCATGCGTTGTCACACGAGCGCGATCGCTAGAGAAAAGAAATTATTTTGCCTACATTGCCTGTGCTAGAGAACTCTAGGAGATAGGTTACATGCAGTGAAAACTGGAGTGATTAGGTCCCGCGCTGAGACGCCCAGAATTCCTCTCTATATGTAAAGGGGGGAGCCAACTAGGAAAAACCAGACTTTTAGCCCGCCCCTCCGACTTTACTAGCAACAGCGCAAGGCTCAATTATTCTAATTCTTATGGTAGACAATGACAGATATTAAGATTATTGAAGTTGAGGTCTCTAATTACCGGAATTTTCACAAAACTCCTCAAGATCATCCTCATACTCACTCTCACTAACCTCCTCGGCAACCCACTTTCCCGTCGCGTAATCGTACACTGCCTTCTCCCTAGCATAGGTATAACACAGCAAACCACCCTCCGTATCCATGACCCTCCGCAATGGCACCATCGGCGCCAGCTCCGAAAGCCCAATCATAAAGTCCAAGGTAATATTCTCCCCACCGGTACGATTCCCAAGGGGAATGCCAAATGGGAGGACAGGACCCGTAGCGTCTTTAAGTCTTGCTTCCGGGTCGACATTCTGCCACTTCCACCATTCGTGGTCGATGCTAGTGTGGTGAAGGTAGAATACCGGATCACCAGGGCTAGCATAGACGTCCGACATCTGGCCAGCTTCCCCGCCGACAGATAGATGACCTACCCCGTGGAACCCGGCATCGCTCAGATGGAGACCTCTCTCTGTAATGCCCGCTTGAACTTTCACATCATACCCGCCGAAGGTCTCCTCGCAATGGTGGAGGCGTACGACCTCTTCTGTGAGCCTTAGAGTTGAAACGAAGGGGGCAAAGTCCCTGCGGAGACATTGAGGTTTTTTGGCAGTGGTATTAAATGGCCCCATATGGATAGTGTAGTTACTGAAGGGGCCGTCTTGCACGCAGCCACCGCCCGTGCGTCCAGGGACTTTGAAGAAGGGGTTCGAAGTCTCGTTGATGTATGGCCCGTTACCGCCGAAACCGGTTGTGGGATCCCAGAGGGGAGAGTTGATAAAGGCATAGTCTGAGGCAGAGTCAAGAGTCCAGTCCCAGTAGCTTTAAATTTCATTTAGTATTGGTCGGAGTGAAGAGAAAGTGAGAGGGGAGAATTACGGTTGTGCGCCACGATAACCGCATTCCTCTCTCAGAGCCTTCTCGTAGACCCAAATCATGTATCTGTGCCAGTGTTGAAAAAATCCCTGCAATTGAAGAAAAGCAATCATCATATCAGTCTTCGGGCACATCTCACAGATCTCTCCCCTTAAGGAGACAACATACAACAGAGTGGATGAAGTCCGCTTGACGGATATGTATGCCTTGGAAGTCGTCAAATCGAGTGACTGCACCCGGGACATTATTAGAAGTTAGAGCAGGTAGAGCCTGCAAGCATTTAACGGCATCAATATATTCCTTTTTCTCATGATCCGGCAAGAGACGCCTGTTCCTCGTTGTTAGCCTCTCAATCAATCAATTAAATAGTAATGGATTGTAGAGAGGATTTTTTTTAAAGATACTTACCATTCCCTGCGGACAAGAGGATTCTTACACCCCGTGTTATAGGTAGAATAAACTTCGCCGGAAGAAGTCACAGCACGACATACGGCGAGGGGGCTAACAAGTAGCAAGAAATTAAAGAGCCGAGATAACTGCATTTTTGCGAATTAAGATTTGCTCTGACGATGTGTGGTGAGTGAAGAGAGGGAGGAGTGCGATTGAAGAGGCATTTATACTTTCCGAGTTGAATTTTGTACGGTACAATGGCCCTGCAGGGGTGCGAGCCAGGGCCAAACCCACAGCTACCGATCCCCTTTTTTGCCCCCAGTCGTTAAGAGCTCTTGTTTTGAGTGACAGACTGTGGGTGAGGGTCGGTGATGATGGTTCGCTCCAGAATACTGTTTGATCTACTCTTGAACTGGCGGATAGGCCTCTAGTTCCTCACCACTACCGGTAGTCTTTCTTCTTCACCACTTCTCCCGTCATCAGACTGCTCTTGGCTTTTTCTTATCTCATCTTTCTCTCCACCAACTTCACGTCTCCCACTATGGGTGCTTTTTTCATGAAGATCACCTACGGCGGGTCAAACGTGCTCAAGTTTAAATAAGCAATACGGTACAACAAAAACTCCGAGCCCAACACCCCAAAACTACAAAACCTGGATAACTATGCTTCACATAAGCAAAGCCTTAACTTTACACAGAGCAAAGTAAGAAATTTGTGAGGCCAGAAAAGGTGATTTTTTTAAAAATTAAAAAACGGAGTCCTGGATAGCTGTGATTTCGAGGGTAAGGCTGTCGAACAGGCTAAAAAAAGCAATTTCTTACTGGTTGTCTTTGGGAGACTCTGTAAGTACTCTACTTAAGTGGGCCTTTACTAAGGGCCTCCGTTGGCCCATACAAATGACCGTTTCCTTCCGTTCCAAAAAGGTGTAAGCAGAACGGCCGTTTGGCACAACATATCAACCTTTCCGTTTCACACCAGCGGCAAGGGAATGGTTGCCTGGTAGAAATGGTTGTCGTCAATTTCTACAGGTCAAACCGTTTCACAACGTTTGCCAAACAGGCCCTAATAGAGAAATTATAAACTAGGTGTAGTTACCCGACCTTTGTAGTTTTGGGCTCGGGGTTTTTGTTGTACCGTAACGCTTATTTGCACCTCGAGCACGTTTGACCCGCGGTAATCACCCCTTGTTCATTTTTCTTCTTCTACCCTTGTCTTTGCTTCATATGTTATCGACACCGAGTTCCCTTTCCTTCCCTTGCCTTTCCTACTGCTTTTCCTCCTTTCCGGATCTAGGATATAAATCCGCTTCTATCTCGTGTGGCTAATCGGGCTTCTTTTCTCCCTTCCCAGTCACGCATGTCTGTAGATGCCGGCGAAAAGGTAGTTGTCTAGTTTAGTGACAATTGTTCGTTAGTTGGATCTAGGGATTCTATGCTAGAATTTGTGCCGATTGAGTCTGTGGAATATGAAAAGAAGGGATACGTAAAGTTAGTACTGCTGGAACGTACGATGATCTGACGGAAGAATAAATGGCAGTGAGCACCATGGGGTCGTTATACTTATATTGATATAATTTGTAGATAGAGGCCCCGGGCAGATCCCAACACCCTCAGACACTGTGTACATTAGCAATGTTTTTTTAACATAGATCTGTGGGCGCGGGCGTCGCGAACGCGGGCTTCTGGGGAAGTTTTTCACTGATAAACCTAGTCTTATCACGTGCTAGTCCCGCTGATCCCGCTGCAAGGGTTTCCCATATATCCTAGGGGGAGGCTAGACCGTGGTAAGACAGGGTTTATCGGTATAATAATATTATGTAAGAAAGGAACACTACCGGTATCATACTTGCAATGTTGTCAAATTTGTGCCATAGAAGGATCCAGTAGTAGGCTAATGCCCCCTCCCAAAATTCCCAAGAGTCCCAAATTGTAGGCATATGAGGGAAGAGGGAAGGAGCGGAGAAGTAGAGTACGTATGAGTTTGTAAAATAATTGGTTAATTGAAAAGCCGAGATTACAAACCTGAGCCTTATCGGAGCCATTGAGATACAGTACTTGTAGTGTTGACTTGATAGGTGCCCGGTAAATAATTGCGAAATATTTGGGGGGGGAATAGAAATTAACCTCCATAGACACCTAAATGATGAAAAGAAGGGATCTACGATAGGAGAAAAATTGCTACCACATTGATACGATGCTATTTATGGTTCAGGTCAAAATATTTTGACTGGTATCATACCGCAATTATTTTAGAGTTCAGAGGTTCATCTATTAAGTTTTCTCTAAATACCCTGATCCTGCATGTTGTCTGTTTGCACTTAATTAGCCTTTTCTCTTTCCATTCTACGAGTAGTTACCCGTCCTAGGTGTTGTCAGTGTCCCGAGCCGCAAAATCCTTGTCACCCTAAACTTGGTGAACCTTGTACGAGCAACAAGGGACCGCACTCCTTCCCAGTGATCATACTGTAGATCAATAACCAAATGCTGGCTTTTATTTAGATTTTACTTTCTCCGTTAAACCTGCAGCTCGTGTCCTTCGAAAATCTCAGAACCGTACCTCTTGGCGGTAGTGTTTATTTTCTTCCCATCCCTGCCTCCTCCCAGTGAGGAGCAGGGATCAAGAGAGCCCCTACCTCTTTTGCCAAGGTTATCATGTAAAAAGCCCCCCTTACCGGTACTTGACTAAACTAATTTCGGTTCTTTTACTGTGGTTGCTATCAGAAGAGGACAAACATCTCGCTTTCCTAGATCTTTCCAATGGACTAGGCTTGCCCGGAGGCCTATGGGGGGTATGGAGCCGAGTATAGGGTAGTGTCTAGTCGGGGCGGGCTAGGTTGATTGTTGCTCTGTTATTGATAGATAAAGCTCCTGGTCATGAAAAGCATATTGGATGTTTTCTTGTCCCGGCTTAGATGTATACCGATAGTAGGATAGAAAGATTTAGAGGAAATCTATAACGGGTGGTAACCGGCTAGTATATCAATTGAATAATATTATCATAGCATTGAATTCTGTGAAGGGTAGGTATGATATGGTACCTTATAAAAGCCCCTTCAGGTGTTTGGCAAGACATACCTTACGGACTCTAGTTTGGCACGCCTTATGAAATGTGGTTTGGGAAACCTTGCGAACTGCAGTTCATGAGGTGTTACCTTCTAAATATTGGCGTGCCAAACGCCTCCTTAGTGTTGAATTTGAAGGGAAAATAATCGGTAAGGGATGCGGAGGTAATATGTAATATGTAATAAACTATTCTGAGAAAGATTCTAGATTGCGTTATTAAACCTTCATAATATATGTATGTAACTATGTTAGTTAATAGGGTTAATTGAAGGGCACAAAGGTTTTAGCTTTTAAAATTATACCTAGCCAGAAATCAAGTTACAATTACTCAAACTCACTTCCTAAACTCACTTCCTAAGTACGACTGGGTGTGGCTGGCACAACGTTTTCAAGACTCCTGCTAAATATCAAACTTTTCAAAATTGATAGCCTCAACAGCTACTAAACTAATTCGAAAAAAAAGAATCCTAGGTGCTATTCTCTTCCTCCTTTTCTAGATCGCCCAGGTTTTTTTGTTTGAATTAGTTTGGTGGTTGTGGAGGTATCTGATTTGAAAATTAGAAAATTTCTAGTGCACCTTTTGGGCCGATCGAACCGTGCGGGCGGTATAGTACTGTATACTTGCCTTGTCGCATCTGGACACGCTTTTTTTCCGGCGGAAGCCCCGGGCAAACCGCTCGTGAGAAAAATACATTCAAACCTGCTTCAATACAAAAGACACTAGAGGAAAAAGAATAAAAGATCCTCTCAATGCTTTTCTGAACCCGCATGAATCAATTTTTTCCAGCTTTCGCCGCCAATTTTGTCTGAGAAATCTCTGATATCCCCCACCAAGACGTCCGGTGTCTCAAGGGACGCAAAATGCCCACCTTTTGTGTGTTCACGCCAGAATACGATGTTCTCTGCCACGCGGCATTTAGCCCATCCGGGTGTGCAATATCCGATGTCTGTAGATCGTTAGCGGAGGGCGAAGAACGAAATGGGAGAATAGGGAAAATACGAACCTTTGGGGAAGGACGAAGCGCCAAAGTAAACCTCTGAAGGTATTACCCTCCTGAGGATATTAGCCTTGAGGTCTATAACACCCTCTTTATAGAGATTTGCGAATGCGCTGTTTCCGGGAAGGATGTACATCTGAGTATAAATGTAAGTAAAGCCTATTGAGGGGAGGGGCAAGATACTAACCATACAGAGAGTAATAACCTCATCCTCCGTCCACCCATAATCATCCACCAAGGGTTCAATCTTATCCCTAATCCAAGCGGCGAACCCAAGTGGTGAATCCACAAGCGCGAACGCGATGGTCATTGGTTTTGTACTCATCATCTCTGCATATCCGTTCTCCTCCTTCCTCCACCAGATCATCCGCTCAATCATCTTCTTCTGATAAGGCGTCATCCACCGGGTTGCAAGATAGAAAAGTTCAAGCGGATTTTTCAGGGCTGAAGGGGGTAGCGCAACAATAAAGTTTAAGTGCACGCCGATACATGCTTTTGGATTATCCGCCGCGAGGTAGCGGCAAATCATCGATCCCCAACCCCCACCCTGAGCGATGTAGTGATCGTACCCAAGTATCATCATCAGCTTGTGGAAAACCCCGGCGATCTTCTCGGGCCCAAAGTTCTTAGCTTTTGGCGCGCTCGAGAACCCAATCCCCGGTAGAGATGGAGCGACAACGTGAAAAGCCTGCGCTTTCTCGGAGGGAGGATGTGTAAGAGGAGTTACAATCTTTTCGACTTCCAAAAAAGAGCCGGGCCATCCATGGACGAATATGAGAGGGATAGCATCCGGTCGCGGGGACCTATGGTGGACGAAATGAATATTGAGGTCTTCGCCCGCGTGTAATATTGGAACGGTGAATTGCTTTAGCGATTTATTAAGCCGGTCTTCAACTGCTCGCCAATTGTACCTGTTATTCCAGTGGTCTTGCAGCGCTGTCATGGTTTCGTGGGCGACACCGTATGTCGCCGCCTTACCATCCAGGTGTGCGATCGGCGGTGGGAGCCGGGCGGTACGCACCCGGTCATGAATAAACCCTAGAAGCGAATCCGGAACATGGATCTCGAACGGAATCGGTGTCGGCCCGGGCATTTTGGTAACTATTCCTTTTTACACCTGAACGAACGATGGAGATGCCGTGAAAACTAGGATGGAAATATGGGGGTAATTCGCCTGCTTTAAAGTATCCGTGGCAGTGAGGGGTTAGCCGATGGGTGCGAAAAATGTATGATGAGTGGAAGCCCGACCACACCTATTGGAGTCGCCCTCCGAGAGGAAATTCTAGCAAAGGTGGTTCGCTCTGGATGTAAAATAAAGTATGAGGCTGCTAGAAAAAACAGGAAAATCAGATGTTAATATGATGTAGCATGCAATTTGTGATACGGTAGGCTAAATGGAAAAACTGTTAGGATACCGGGATTCCGAGAATGGTTCTGGACCTTTGTGGTAGTACAGGATTTGTGGAGGAATTTTGGCTTGGGCGCCATACTTCAACGGGGAGCCACCCGCCTCCCAAGGCCCGGGATTATAATTATAATAATATTATAACTATGGGAGCGTATTTAGAGTCCTCAACTTCCCCATTGTATATAGGAGTCATGCCATGTTATTTATAAGTACAACTATATTTCTTATATAGAAGTTGTACCCTTAGACGGTTGAAGAATTTGACGAAGAAAAAAAGACAAGAATCGCGTTTCATATTGGAGGTGGGGCCTGGCGGTCCTTCTTTGGCGCTGTGCTATCTGAAGACTGAAGACGTGCCTGGATCTAACCATCCATAATAAGGCTAGCATTTCATAGTAATCACTCTCTTTCTACTAGTACGACCGTAGCCCGTTAGCTCTTAGATTTCCTCTAAAGAGAGTTTTTTCTTATTATGATAGAATCTCTGGGATTTGATAAATTTAGCTAAAAGATTAGGATTACCGTTTAGGGGAGAGAGGAGGGGGCTAACTTATAGCCTGCTAACAGGAGCAGGATCAATAAATTGCAAAGCAGATAGTAGTTTACTAATGTTGCGGGAGCCCGCTGGGAGGCGCTGATGGCCCAGGGGTCTCCGCCCAACGTTCCCTACTTATGTTTAAGGATATCGCACATATATATCCTGGCTAATTTTTGGGGAATTTATCTGGGATACCACGATTCTCCGGGGAGAACTATATGGAAATAAGCCTAACCTTTGACAAGCCGTAGATGGGCAATTACCGTGTGAGGGGCAGTGAAATGATGAACTAGAGTTAGCTTTAGACACTGTTTAGTGCTTCTCTTTTATTCGATATTTTTCTCAATACAAAAGTTTTTGGTTGAAGTAGTGGCACACGCACAAGTGTTGCGGTTTTTTCCACAAGGGGATATCTCTACCAGAAGTTATCTGGTTTCAGAGCTGAAGAAAGAAAAGCTTACGTTCCAGTTTTTTTCTTCGTCGGATTTATCCAACTATTATCACTATCTAACATACGAATAAAACCAGGTAGTGGCGGTGTTCATAAACTCTGGAGGGAACATGGAAAAATAGATCTCACTATATCTGTCGCGGATTCGCAGCGATTAGGGCAGTTTCTGATAACTTTTTGACTTTTACTCAAGTAACCGCTTAACAGGAATACCCTTAACATATCCGAACACTCCTTGTTAGAATATATATCACCCCTAGCTTTATTGAAATCAATATTTATTGGCACGTGCCAAACGGGCCCTTAGGTGCTTTAGTGTAAGATGCCCCTAGGTGGGGGGCTTTAGAGTATTTATCCGGCTACAGTATATGGAGGTGGAGGCTTCCAGCCAAGTATCTGGAAAGAAAAAACGTTAGCATCAATGCTATAGGCATTGAGATGGGGTTAGCGTATACGCAAGGAATGTTACTATGTACAATATGTACCTTCAGAGTTTGCTTCTCCTACCTCCGCCGTTAACCTCTCATTCTCTTTGCTCCACTCGAGTACTGGTAGTATCCCTATAGCATAGGATAAAGTTTCCTAGCTGTTAATATTTTTTAGATGTAGCTCGTATACCTCTCTACGGGGAATGGTATTGCTTTTGTTTTTTCTTGAATGGTGTTAGCATTATTATATTTTTGTGGCGGAGTAGGGATTTCGAGTGATTTTTTGTGCATGCGCTGCTTGTCATATGATCTGTCTTTTTTCTCTTTCATTATATCATAGTTAATCCGTGAAGAGAACTTAGGGGCTATGCGGCTCTGTTGAAGGCTGTGCTTGGGGTGTTTTATAAAAGGTTCTGTATGTATGGGATCTATGTCTCAAGTCGTGCATTTAGGCACGTTTTTTTTAAGTATTGAAGAGGTGTTTGGGTATCACGTATCATGCGTAGATTTGCTTAAACCGGGCAGGAAACAGCTATTGTACTAGTACTTCACTCCATAGTCGAATGAGAATTTTATTTCAGGAAGCGTAACCAATTCCCTATATATCACAAGGCCATATCAATTGATCCGACACTAACCCTAGAGAGTGGCCTCAGTGATGAGCCAAATTTGTTAGAGCTGCTCTTGAAAAGAGATTAATCCCTTAGGCCCTGTTTGGCTATGATTTGAGGCCGCCGTGATTTGCGACCATGATTTCCAAAATACAATTTGGAAAATTCTCAAATCATAATTTGCAAACAGCCCTCTGCTGAACGCACCTGCAGTTTTTCCAATTTCCAACCCACGATTTAGGGTTAACTCTGTGAGGAAAAAATCGTAGCCCTAAATCTTCAAGTTAGGCTTTAAAAATTTCCCAAATCGCAATCCGGAAGCACTCCAAACTAGACACCCTGAATATCTCAAATCATGATTTGAGATAGTGAATAATTCGAGCCAAATAGGGCCTTAGTATTCTAATACGACAGCAGGCACCTCGAGGCCTTGAGGGAGTTGGAAACAATTTCCTTTTGTTTCTGGTCCGAGATCTTTGGCTCAATAGCCTAGCTCCTGCCAGTGTGGGTATCTGGCAGGAAGCTTTCTTTTACCCTTCCGACCAAGTCAGATGTCTGTTGATTCTGTTTTGCTCTCTTTTTTCCATCTTTTTTTTTTCCATGCTTTCTTCCTTCCATTCTGCCCTTCTTGCTAGTCGGTAGGATGCCTCGTTATTGCTGGGAGTAAGAGCGAAGACAGAGAGAAAAAAGATCTGATTGGATGGGCTATCAAATTATAAGATCAGAAGAGAAGACAAGGTGTGAGCGCGTTGCAGACTTCAGATAAACCCTAACTTTGCCTATGGCATATCAAAGAAACTCCTCCTATTAGCAACCCTAGTTTCGATACTTTCAATTACATTTAATTTTGGAAAGGGTACATGGCAACCGTATACCTCCCACTTAGCCAACAGTTACTCTAAAGTATTATAATTTTGATGTGCCTCGTAGGGTTTTTTAATGTTCCCTCCGGACTCGACAATACGCCACGGAACCTAGGTAGACTCTGATAGGGGTTGATGCCCTCAAAGAGGGGGGTAAAAATGGGTGCTTTTGGCGCAAAAAGGGAGTCGAACGAAAGGGTTTGGTCTACTACTTCACAGTCGAAGGGCTTTTAGAGAGTCGAGAAATTCCCTGTGAGTAGTGCGCGAATTAGGTACGAGTGAAGCGGGATCCCTAAATGTACCCGATTGGCTTGGTCACAGCCTGGTTAATAGGGAGGATGCTCCACAGGGCCGAATATCAGGAGGTATGGTATATCGTACCACGGCTAGCAAGCCTATTTATATACTGCATCATATGGCCTAGGGAGTCTATGCAGCCGAGCTGCTGCATCAGTTTGATCTCGATGAAAAGTCTCTAAAATGTACATATGACCCTTAAGACTCGGGTACCTTTAGCATACGGTAGATTTTTACCTTCTACTCATTCCTCTGAGACATCCGGCGTCTGGCTCGTAGTGTATGCTCCGGCACATACTGTGTCTTGCGATTAGATATTCGCGAACTCATTCTTTGGGCTGTATGGTACGCTAAAAAAAAGCCCTAGTCACATGGCCCCTAGTTTCTCTATTAGGGGTTTATAGGATAGGAGATGATAATATTATGATACTAGGGGTAGGGGGGAAGTATTGGGACAAGCAGGGGTGGCAAAGGCCTGTGCATATCACCTTAACAGGAGTATCAAAGGATCAAAAAAGTAAGATAA